>VTLG01009439.1_pt1 | contig 33449 bp, 51 predicted proteins | sample 4694571 | NCBI WGS metagenome assembly VTLG01 (sample SAMN12604809, study PRJNA352737) | marine metagenome | biome: ENVO:00000447; feature: ENVO:00000209|ENVO:00000569|ENVO:01000036; material: ENVO:00002151; isolation source: viral sequences binned using virsorter ...
TTTACTATTTACTAAGGTCTTTTTTTGGTTATCTTTTTCAATCCGACAATATGTATTAAGGTATTCATCTATTGATTCTGAAAGGGAAGTGTGAACTATTCTTGAAGTACCCTCTTCATTAAGCCACGAATAAAATTCACCCACATTTTTAATCAGCCCATCAATGTGATCCTGTCGGTGCGTTTGAACTTCCAGATTCCGAGTTTTCGCTAATCTTTCCTCTCCAACCCCACAGCGTAAAGGAATTGTAATCGTATTAATTTTCCCATTATCTCGCCATTTAATTCGGGTTCTATATTGCTTTCTGTGTAGTTGAATGTTTCCCACATAGGAATTTACTAAAATTCTTCAATAATATTTAATGAGGTCGAAAAGACTCTGGAAGCCACCTGCTGTGATGACCATTCATTTTGTGCGAATCTTGAAAAGATGTAATCACCTGCTGTTGTAGAGGTTGAATCAGGGGTAAAGATAAATGGAATATGACTGCCACCAGTACGATTCCATACCATATTATAAAATGAATCCGTAGCTGAATCTGTAGCTATATTGCTAGTTGTTAAATCATCATCATCCAAAAAACTAAAGTTCATATTATAAGCAGTCCTGCCCCCAAATCTTTGTGAGGTTGGACTGGTTGCATTTCTGAAAGGTTGCCCACTTTGAGTAGTTGAAGACTGATTACCTTCTAACCATCTGGCTTGAGAAAATCGTTGCCCTGCAGGTGTCTCCATTATATCATTCCCAAAACTTACTGAACGTGTGACCTGAAGATCAGGGGCAAGGGGCATATCAAAATATTCACCTACCAAAATACATCCAATTTTTAGATCGTTAGATGAGCTAAAAGTATTAGATGAAGCCCCTTCAAAATGGACAGCAATATATCGGTTAGAATCTGCTGTATCAAAAGTGATGATTGAATCTCCATTAGTTACTGGAGTAAAAATATCTGATGATTCTGTTCCATTTAAAACTGTGGTACTTGTCTCAGCAGTAGGATTTACAGATGTAATGTCTGAGGAGCTTGTAGCACCCAAAAACTTAGCATCGGCTGAAGCCATGTTGTGATTCAAAATTGCTATAAAGTTTGTAGGAATGTCTGTGGCTTGTTTATCAATTACAAACATAACATGATCGGCTCTTGTGGCTGATGAGTCTGATGTGGAAAAAACCACCTGATTAGATGGGTTCATGTCGAATAGTTCTTCATCTACGAAAGTGCCATCGTGATCTATTAGATCGCTTCCTGTCTTACAAGCAAATTCACTTGTAGCTATTCCCCTCGACACTAACCAGTTCGGAGTGTCAACATAAAATCTTGGAATCTGTATTCTTTGGTATGTCATTAGTCTGAAACCTCTGTGCAGAAAAATTCGCAACCATTAGGTCGCTTATTCGTCTGAGTTATAATAAAAATGTTATTGGCTTGATCCATAGCTGATCCATATAGTTTGACGTTTGCATCCCAGTTGGAAAAATTAATTAAATCCCCAACTTCCAACCCATTGTAAATAGGAGTTGGAACATCAAACATGATCTCAATTTTTTGGTCTTTTCCAATATCTTTGTAGTAAGTCGCTAAAGCTGTTGCTGTTGTTGAGTCTAAAATTTTACCTGCTTCTAATTTCATTTTTAGAGTCTGATTAATTCCATTTACAGTAGTGCCTTTTGACGTTGAATCAGCGACATTAACTGTAGAAGTGGTTTGATTGTCTCCATAGTGGTAGCCATAATTCACATCTATATCATTTCTTACTCCACTTGTTGGAGTTTTGTTGATCGCATCCAAAGTAATAAGATTGTAATTAATAGTTTGAACCACATCATCTGAATCATAATCAGCAGGTTTTCGCAGCGTTGCAGTTTTAAAATTCCCATCTCCTGAAAGAAAAACATACGTTCCACAAAGCCTTCCAATTTCTTCCACTAATTCTTTCGATTCTATTAGCTTGAATTGAGAAAAAGCAAATTTCACATCTGTTACTGCATCATCAAATACATCAGCAATTAATCCATTGGTGGCATTACCTGACACATCAAATGAAGTAGTATCTACATTAGAAGCTGACAGCTCAGTTCTTAAAATATCTTCAACAATATAAATTGGATTTTCAATTAAATCAGCTTCATCATACCCATTATTTCTTGAATTGTCATCAGCCCAACTTCCAAATTTTCTACCTTTTCCAGAATAGAAAACATAGTCCACAGCCGAAGGTTCAATTACTTCTGTTTTTATTTCATTGACTTCCCTTGCTACTGCTGTCCTTCTTGATGGGGCTAAAGCTGAAATATAAAAAAAGCCTGAACTGGTAGAATTAATAGAATTTAAATGTTGAGTGTAATCTTGTTCAGCTTCATAATAAAATTCAAGATTGGCTTGACCTATAACAGCAGTAGATGTTCCACTCGCATTATTTAAATAAAACTCATAAGTGCCTTCCATTGACCAATCAGTTTTTTCTCCTGCTGTGAAAACAGAACTGACATCAATCCTTTGGTGATTGTCTGTAGCAGACCAAGCTAAATCAACATTTAAGCCTGTAGTTCCTGCATTTCTAAATTTATAATCATCTGGGGTAGCCCCTGCAAAAGTTCCACTTCCTGAATTGTAATAAGTAACCAAAAGATAGATGTTAGAAATCGAGCCAAGCTTTTTCAATTTCGGAACATCAAATTGAGCAGTAGCACTTCCATTGGTTACTGAAAGAGAAACACCTGATCCAAAATTATTATCAGCCAATGCACCCCCATTTAATAGAGTGGGGTAAAAATAAAATGATGAGCCACTGACTCTTATGTATGGAGTGCCATTTGCTACAGCCACATTGGAAGCATTAAAAGCACCAAACTCATCGTGATAATTAAAAACATAATCAGCATCTAAAGTATGCAAGGCAACAGAATCAGGTGTGGCAACTACCACGTTATTAGAGTCATCCCATTTATTCGTTATGATGGCAGGGAACTGTCCTTTGTGATAATGACTATCAAAATAAGAGTCAATAGTACCCACATCGGTTCTAGCATGAAAATCACCATAAGCTATGGGAATTGGTTTGTTTATATTTTTAGTTGGAGCATTAGCATAACTTGAAGTAGTTACTAATGTTTTAGGAATTTGTTTGTGCTGTCCAAATGAATCGTCAATTAAAGAAATAGAAACTTCATTTCGATTGTAAGTGAAATCACCTGATATAATTCCTGTGGCAATTTGATTTGCTGAAGTGTCAAATGTTAACCCGTCTACACATTGGAATAATTCAAATTTTCTATTCGCAAAATTCTTGGCACTTAACGCATCTGAGAATCTGCCACCTTGAAATGAATTAATGGTGTTAGCTAGTTTGACCGATAGATTGGAAACAGAAGTTTTGAACTCAAAATAATCAATGCTTTGATTAACATTTCCCCAATCAGTAACCAAACCATAATAAATATCAGATCCATCTACTCTGTGGGTATCACTAATTCCAATGAAAGCAGATTCATCATTATAATAAAGCTTTGCAACCCAAAATGAATTGGTATTTTTCAGCTTTAGTTTATTAGATAGGGTAGAATTAAAACTGATCATGCAAAAGCCCTAACTCTATTCAATGCAGGGCTTAAGGTATTCCTGACATAGCTGTCAGAAACCAATCCACCACTAATGTTGATGTTATTATTTACAGTCGGAGTTTGACCTGAGAAACCCTTTAAAAGGAATCCTGCTATGCCACCACCTTCTTTAAATGCTGATGTAGCACCAAACTGTCCTCCTGTAAAAGTGTTTAATAAAGTTAAAATGGCTAGGTTTGCTGTCATTTCGATGACAATAGCTTTTAAAGATGAAACAACTGCTTCTCCCATGTCTTGACCATGTATCACAGCAGAAGCTAAATTATTTGCTAAATCTCTGGTCATATCAACAGCCAACATTTGATCTTCCGATAGCCAAGAAGCGTTCACCTCTCGTATTTGAGGAACAGTCTTTTTTGCTACTTCATCAAACATTCCGAAGGTTTTTGTCAGTTTATCTATATGAAGTTCGTATTCTGTATACAATGGTCTCCCAACAATCATTTCTTGCTGTAAAAGACCAAAAGTATCTCGTAGAGCAGGAAGGCTACGTTCTGATGCTATGGTGGTAGCAATATTTAAGTTTTCCATTTTTTCAGCAATATGCTGTGTGGCTTTTTCAAATTCAGTCATTCCACCTTTAGTGCCTGTAAGTTCAGGACTTAATCCAAGAAAATCATTTAATGCCCCAACAAGATTAGCTGTTGCACCTGCTAGACCTTTGACTACAAATGATCCTGCATTGACCAAAGGTGTAAAGAATGTTCCAAGTTCAATTCCTGCTTCTGATAATGCAGTCCTCATTTGATCCATTTTGTCAGCACTTGTAAAAGTTTCTTCCCCTAATTGACCAACTAAAATTCTCCCTTGTCTAAGGGTTTCATTGTTGAAAGCTGTTTTCTTTTCCGATTCTGTTAGTTGCTTTACAGTTTTTTCTAATTCTTCTGCATATCGTGAATTAGCTGTTCTTAAATCCACCATAATTCCAAGATTATCAAGCATGAGTTTCGACTGCCTACCCATGCCAGTTATCATTGAATTAATGCCTGAACTTGTTTCTTCCCCCATAGCTTTCCCAAGTCTTTGGGCAATATCAAACATCTCAGCCATACCTTCTGAACTGTCAGCTATTCCAAGCAACATGGCATTGTTAGCAAATTTCATTAACTCCATAGAGTCTACAGTTCCATCAGTAGCAGTTTGTAATTGTTCCAACGTGTCTGATGATAACCCTGCATTCATAGTAAGGTTATGAAAGCCAGTATTAAGCCCTTCAAATTTTCCTGCCCTTTCGGCTTGACCAACTACAAATTGAAAAGTTTCTTGAACTGCTTTTAAAGCAACTGCTACTTTTAGGGCTGTTTTAGCTAGTTTTGCTAAAGCACCATCTACTTCTCCTGTCTTGCTTTTTGTTTCTCCTGCACCCTTAACCTTAAAAAGTAATTGTATGATTTTGCTAACTGCCACGATTTTTCTCCATATAATGTTTTTGTAAAGCCATGACTTCGGCTTTTATAATAGTAAAATCCCTCAACTTTCTAGCGGGGGCTTCGTCAAGGGATTTGGCTAAAGGAATATTAAAAGATTCCATCATGGTATATTCTTCGATTAATAATTCATATTCAGAATCCCAAAGAAATTTTGGGTTGGCAAAGAAATGAATCTGGTAATAAAGCTGCTGTCCAATACTAAACTTTGTTCCATTAGCTTCTTTTGCCAATCTTTCCACTTCATCCCATCTTTCTTTTTCATCATATTCTATTTCGGTAAATAAGGAAGGGCTTTGAGCAGTATAAGTAGTTCCAGACGGGAGGATTATCGGGAACTGTGGAGTATCAGGATAACCTAGAGCCGAACCCCAAACGGCATACGCAAGACTCAAAGCCCTTAGATTTTTTTTGACTTTTCATTCAACCTTAAATATTCGATTAAAATTTGCTGCCCTAATTTGTCAATCTCAGGATGCGACATATCCTTTAAAATTTCATCAGGGTTTTTGATAGCTAATTCTAGTGCCATTCCTATGGCTAGATCGTGAGCATCCCAATCTATTTCAAGATTTGCAACTTCACCTGTGTCAAAATCAACTTTGGAATTTCTGTAAGCTTTTTTGTAGAGATTGTAAAGCTTTCTTTCCTCTCCAAACGTGATTTCATTGATTTCTATGTCATTTATTGTCATTTTTCCTCCCTCTGGTAGATTTGGGGTTATAGTCAAAAAAACGGATCGAATAATGGGGCTTCTAAGCCCGTTTCTCGACAGTAGGCGATACTTACATCAGGCTATGATCTGTATGACATCTCCACTTGTGTGGGCCATCGCTTTCACACTTACATCCACAAATCGTGCTACATTGTCACTCCAAGCTACAGAAGTGATCTTTCCATAGGATGCTTTGACTCCAAATGTACTAGCTGATGACCAAGTGCCATGATTTGACAACTCTGTTGCTACTGTTGTTCCAGTTTTATAAGTAGAATGAAGACCTGCTGTATTATCATCATATTTTACAGATGCATCCAAGCTGACAGCGAGTTCAGGTATTGCTCGAACAACTGATTCGGGGTCAGCATCTGAACCTGAGTAGCCTTGAAAGACTGCATCATTTTCCAGATTAATAGCTAGAGATGAAATTACACTATTGGCAACTCCTGCAACTGTTCTAGTCGTAGTGAAGTCTGTCAAATAATAATAGGTTGAACCATGTGCTGTCATTGATGTCGGTTTATTTTGAGCATAAGAAGGAGTGAAACCAGTTTTGAAAGTTCCACTCATTTTGATTCTTCCACCTTCATCACCCATATCTCCTGTCAAGCTGAGGGATGTCAAACAACAGCCAGGGAAAATGATTGAATGATCATTCCCTGCTTCTGGACTTATGACTGCAACAGTTACATCGGTGAGTATTGAACCACTTGCACCATCTTGGATTTCAGGAGGTGAATAGTTATATGCTACATCATAACTGGCAGGACTTGATCCTACAGCAGTTGTAACAATGTTTTGCAGCAATAAGGGTAACACTGTAGTATCTGCCGTTCCTGAAAATGAAATTTCTTTCGTTGTATGTTTTTCACTTGTGTAGGCATCAGCCACTTTTGCTGTTCTACCATCCCCACTTCTTACATCCAATGTTTGATTAGGATTTAATGCAGGGAGTGTTACTGAATCTACATTCACTAGATTCATGCTTGAGACATTGGCTGTTCCTATGGTTGAGGAAGCTTTAATTGCCAACTTAAATTCTGAGGGACTATACCCTGCACCATCTAAAGCCATTATTTTTTCTCCTTATCATTAGTTTTTTTTACATATTCTTTTGCTTGTGGAGGAATAGAATCCACTTCTATTTCTTCTCCATTATTCAGAGTCTCCCAATCTTCAAGGGAAAAGCCAGAATATGAGTTCCACATGGGGATTGGTTTTGTTTTATCTAAAATTTTTATTTTCATAGGGAATGTTCCTTATTCGTAATCAGGTTCAGAGGAAGTACAAGTAAACTGATAATTCACTACATGAAGATTAGGCTTATCAGCTTCGGCATCACTTAATGTGGGATTGTAATTCACATCATTAATGATCCCATTGAAATAAATGAAATGAGTAATCAAATTGTAATAGTCAATGCTATATGCCCATCTAGTCAAATAAGTGGAAAATGTAGTTTCTTCATTATCAGGGGAAGGGCTGTTGTGAAACAGTCTCATTAATCTTTCGGTGGTGTTAGAAAGATAATTGTGATGATTTGCTCTGGAATATCCTTCTCGGAATAAATAATACCTGATGTCAAAGATATATTCCCTCATTAATCCACCTGCTAGGGACTGAATATCTCCAACTGAGTTCAGATAAATATTGAAAAAAGTCGTGCCATGATAGGTGTAGTCTTTATCAAAATGAACTGCAACCTTAAACTCATCGAAAATAAGTTCTTGCATTTTGTTCATTATACGTTTTCCCTGATCTAGGTAAATCATAAGCGTTCTAGCTGAATAGATTTAAGGGGTGAACCTGCTTCAGGAATAGAATGAGAGCATTCAATTTCGAAAGTATCATTAGTGGTAGCCACCCCATAACTCCAACGTGCCTGTAAACCATGCCCAATGTTCTGATAATCGCCATTAATCGGTTCGTTTTCAATAAACGCTTGAGTCTGCAACCCTGTAGAGCTAGAGACATAAGATGAATATTTAACAGAGGTATTCGCTGTGCCTTTCGTTAGAGTTCCACCTGCTGAAATTATTACTTTAATAAAATCATCTGCTGATGCTTGACCTCTTACATCTATAATATTCGCAGTAGAATTAGAGTTAATGGAAACTCGCTTTACGATTCCTTGATTATGCCTTGAAGTTTTATCATGCCATAAAGAAACTTCTCCTGACTTAATCATATCAAGCCACCCAGTTCCTTCCTCATTATAAGCCAAATTCTGAAGGTAGTCTGCTCTATCTGGATCGTAAGGTCGTGCTAATTCTGCACACGCTAGAACTGCATTAGATTTAATAAGTAAATCATCCCAAGACTGACCACTTACTCCCTGAGTTCCCACTCCTAATCTTTTATGAATTGGTCTGTTTATATAATTTCGTATGAAAGAAGCACCCCTTGAAAGTGCTGTAGTCTTTAAAGTAGAATAAGATCTTCCACCTTCAATGGTGTGATGAGTTAAAGGGTTATTATCAGATCTGATATATAAAGTATCTGCTGATGAATCATAGAACCATTCACCATCAGAATTATTGGAAATTAATGTAGATAGATTGGCTTCAGGATCACCAAGATCAAAATTATCCCGAAAAAGACTTTCGATTGTACCTGTGCTTCCTGCACGATATACATTGGACTGATAAAAGATCCACCCAGTAACTAAAATCTTCCTGTCAAATGCTTGAATGTCAGGAATAAAATATTCAAGGTCAGTAGTGGCATTGGCAAAAAACTCATCATAGGTACTCATAATTCACCCATCTCACTTCCTAATAATTCAGGGATTTCTAAATCATCTATTAATTCTATAATCCTTTCCATTAATTCATTTTTTGCTTCAGGTGTTATCGTATCACAATACTGCCACCTCAAGACTTTTAACTGTGCGATACTGTCGCCTAGATTAAGTATTTCCATTTATTTCTTGTCCCCATAAAATCGTTTTGCCTTTTGTAATGTCCACAACGTCCAGTCTAAAATCATGATTAGAAAACCAATCAACCACCCCGAAAGCGTGTCCCCAATTCGTTTTTCTATTTTTAAGCCAAACATTCGCTTCATCACTCATGTCCTTTAAACATCCCAAAGAAAAACCTGCATGAGTGCCATCAACGTGAGTAACTGAATGTCGCTGAACATCGTGGATATGCCCATATACCACCGATTTGCCCAAATTAAGAGCATGTTGCTTTGTGTGGTAAGCTGTTGAATAATGACCACCATGATAGAAGTAGAGCTTCCCAATTCTTAAATATTTTCCATAAGGTTTGTAAACATATCCACGTTCTTTCAGCTTTAAAGCATTAGCAAATTTGTATTGCTTTAAATAAGGATGCTCCTCGACAAAATGGTTACACCAATCATCATGATTTCCTTCCAACAGATATTTCTCTTCACATCCAACTTCATCTAAAACTTTATCAAATTGATCTAAGCCCTCATTAGCCTGTTCAATTTCCTTATCAATTTCAGGTAGGATATATTCAATGGGTGGTCGCTTTCGTCTTTTATATTTCCAATGGGAGACTGATTCACCTTCTATAACATCTCCAAGATGAATGAAGATATTAGGCTTGACTATTTTGATAGCCTGGAGAACACAGTTGACAGCAGATTGGTCGTGTAATGGAAAATGTGTATCCCCACAGACGATTGCTCTTTTCATCTAAACAGCAATTGCTCTACGATACCATCCAAACCAGAATTTTAATAAATTGGGTTTTCTATCAACTAGGTCTGCATAATACTTGACTCGAAAAGACCTGAGCCTGTCTACCTCTAGGTTTCTTGTTGCAGCAATAGTTTGTGATCCTAACCTTCCATCAACTACAATGTCATCTTTATTTTTATGATTACAAGCTTCTTGAAGAATCCAACAGGCTCTTTTCCTTCCCATATTTACTGCCATGTCAAAATATATTGCCCACAACCTTTCTGGTAAATCTTCCACACCAGCAGGTTTCCAATATTCTTTGTGATATATTTCAATCGCATCTTCTTCTGTCAGGTTTTTAATATCAAGATCAGGGAAGGCTCTTTTAGAAATTCCGAAATTAGTTTCTCCACCAGGGTCTTTTGGATCGTTTACATAACCCCCTTCATGCTTCAGAACACTTTTAACTGCTTCTTCAAACGTCATTATTTTTTTCTTTTCTTTTTTGATGGTCTTCCACGTTTGCGACCATAAGTACCTTTTCCTTTTGGCATTATTTTTTTCCCTTGATTGCTTTCAGTCCTAAAAGAACTTTCTTAATTGAAGCCCAGATAAGGTCATCAGCTTTAGAAGGACTCAAAGCCACCACCTTATCAAGCACTAAAATTCCTATCGTAACAATTTGCCAGTTAGCAAATAATAATTCCATATTTCACCTCATAATTAGATTAGTAAGAAAAGCGATAAGAGAGCCAAGCACAACCCCAACAAGAGAGCCAACCCCCTGCAACCACGATACTTTTTTTTCAAGTGCAGATTGTTCAGAACTGAGTCTTCCAAGATTTTCCTTAATCCAACGAACATCAGTTTTCACAGAAGATAAATCCTGTGTAATACGTTCTCGCCAATCAACGAGTTCTTTCCCGTTCATCCTCTACAAATGCCCATTTGATCTTAAATGGTCTACTAGTTTCTTCAACCCATATAGTATTAGGGTTATTAACACCCCGTAGTACAGTTGTGGTAATACGGGTTTTATCGCTGACAGTATCATGGCACTCACAACTGCAATCGCGCCTACAAGTACAGGATCTTTTTTCATGATGATCTTCCATTAACCCTTCCCTTCAAAAATGAAATGCCATCAGACACATCATTCATTTCTTTGACAATATCTTCACGATGCCTTGCTGTTGTTTCATCCGATCTATTCCAACGATTGATCAGAGCAATCACTTTGTCGTCTATTTCTTTAAGTTTTCCCATCAAGGTTTTTTGAAGGAATAATATTTGCCCTGCAAATAAGAAAATGACCACCCCGATTGCTCCATACTCAGCGAAAATCTCAATCATCTTTTTTCGTTAATGCTTCAGACAAAGCGTTTACTACAGCATTTCTTCCAATTTCCATTTGCTGTAGGTTGAACTTTGCTGAATCCACCTTTCTATTTAAATCGTTAGCATGAGCCAATAACACTTTTTGGTCATCGGTCATATCGTTAATACTGTAATCAACTCCATTTAGGTTCACTTTAGGTTCGGAGTTTTTTTCTTTTTTGTTTTTTGTCATTTTAGACTCCTGTTTTTTTGTTAGTTAATAAGGACTGAACATGATCCAGTCTTCAGCGTTGAAATAATCTGCTGTTTGAGTGGAATCTTCTTTTATTTCTTCAGGCTCTGCCTCTTCTGTTTTTAGGGTTATTTCACACCCCAAAAAGAGCATAATAAAAGCCATCACGAAACCCATCAGGATTATGCCAATAAAGGCATTACCGAAACTTTGATTGTCCATATTTTTATTTATTTATAGTTAGAGAAATCTGGTATATTTTTTCTTCAAGCCGATCAAGTTCAGCCTGATGAATAGCGATACGTTCTTCTATAAATCTTAAAGAAGTGTTTTGTATATAATCTGAACTAATAGGAGCATCTTGAGCCTCTGCCATTTTAGTTTCAATATCAGCAATAGATTCTTCATGCTTACCTGTTACAGTCTCAAGAAAAGAAATGCGATTAGACAATTCAGAAAAACCCCAAACACCGAGTACAATGGCACTAAGAATTTGAATGAGGAAAGATAGGCTAAAGGATACACCTGAAGATTCTTCTATTTTATTACTCATAACCAAGTTTTAGATGAAGACAGATTGGACATCGAGTAGGGCTGTGATCTGGTGAAGTCAACTGGATAGAGTGTAGTTCACCCTCTGCTTCTGATAGTTTATAACTGATTAGTTGCACGTCTTTTTCCATACTGTTTACTGTGGTTAATAACCATCCACACATTCCAATAATAATTAATGAAGCTCCTGTTAGAACCATTTGAGTTAAATCCATATTCTTCATTTATTCTCTAATGCTTCCACTTTTGCTGAAAGTTCGTCATTCTTTGCCGACAACTCTTGAACTGCTTTTACCAATAAAGGTACAAGGTGCGAACTATCCATGCTTTGAGGACTAACACTTCCATCGTCATTTACTGCATCTTTCAAACCTTGCACAGATTGTGGGACTATCTCTGCAACTTCGTGAGCAAAAAATCCATCTACCGACACATCAGAAGAGCCAATCCAATTAAATGTATAAGGCTTTAACCTATTTAACTTCTCTAAGCCATTAGCCAAAGTAACATTATTCTCTTTTAATCGATAATCAGATGAAGTCCCATAAGAAGTCGCCTGATTTGCCCAAGAGATTAAACCGACTTGAGTTCCGTTAACTGAACAAGCTTGGAGAATCCTCCCACCATCTGCATTTGTAGGGTCTGAATGACCAGAACGGGTTTGGATAGCGTGACTATTGATTCCCTGTGCATTTTCAACTCGTAAAGCTTCAGTAGTAGCACCCGTGAAATAGATATGACATTTAACAGCTGGGGCTAATATGCCGATACCAACTCTATCGTCACCACCATCCACCACAAAAGCATTAGCATCATCATCAGACTCAATACGAAAGTCGTAATCAGCACCAGACTCGTTAAATACAACTGCCCCCCCATCTTGAGTCAATGTTCCATCTATATCTGTATTGTCAAGGTTGGCTGTACCATTGACATCAATATCACCTTCCACATCAATGTTATCTGCAACGACTAGATTACCATCAGCTACATCTAAAGCTGTTTGTCCATTCGTGCCTGTGATGGTGAGTTTTTCCTCACTTGCATCCCATACAAAATGATCGCCTGAAGTTCCTGAATAAAATGTTACATCTTGTCCACTACCATCTGATCCAACTGTTACTGTTCCTGCAACTGTTAAAGCTGAACCATCAAAGGTTAGATTAGCTTCACCATTTAAAGCAGTAGATGAAGAATAAGTTGCAATTCTATTATCTGCTCCATTAGCTGTGGATGCAATCGCAGCCGAAGCAATAGCTGACCATTTAACTCCTGTGGTTTCACCTGAGTCAGCAGTCAGAACATAATCATTTGAACCAACTGCAAGAGCCTGTGGATTTCCTGATCCATCTCCAATTAATATTTTACCCTTCGTGCTTAAATCAACTGCTGTAACTGCTGAAGTTCCATTACCAATTAAAACACCATTAGCTGTCAAGCTTGAAGCACCAGTTCCTCCGTGGGCTACTGCTACATCTGTAGCTTCCCAAGTTCCAGTTCCAATAGTTCCAACAGAAGTGATATTGGTTTGACTCGCTGTTTGTAAAGTTCCTGCTAATTGAGTTGCAGTTAATCTTCCTGTAGAAGGATTGTAGATTAAATTGCCATCTGATTCTAAACCAAGATTTCCACCATCTACATCTCCTGATGATGTGAAAACAATAGCATTATCTTCATCTGTAGATTCATTATCAGTTATGGTTACTGTCGTTGCAATAGCTGCAGTACCAGTCGTATCTTGATTTAAAGTGCCAACTGTAAAATCTAAAGTATTATCTGCATCCTGATAAGCTACTGTTATTCCACTTTCAGTATTTGATCCAACCATAGCACCAACAGTATCAGCAATATATTCATTCAGAGCAGTCCCATCTACTGTGTAGGCATCTGCTTCTAATGTTCCATCAATGTCGGCATTTCCTGATATATCTAAAGAACCTGCATCTAATTCACCTGAAATAGTTAGCATACCACTTGAAGGGTTATATGTTAAACCTGTATCAGTCTCAGCACCTTGAGTACCAGTTGCTCCATCCACAAAAACTGGATAAACAGTTTCATCTGTTGAATTATTTGCACTTGCTGTAAAACTCGTAGCCACATCTGCTGTACCTGTTAAATCACCAGTTACATCTCCTTCCAGATCGGCAACTATTGTTCCTGCTGTGCCAGACACTACATCTGAACTAAAGGAAGCATCTGGAATATAAGTGAGTTTTGGTGCTGAAGCTGAAGTGCTTACATCTACACCAAGAAAAGCTGTTTTTGCAGTTGAGCCTGTATGCCAATGAGGTTTTAAGCCTAGATCAAATCCACTATCTGCTGAAGGAGCTGAACCATTAGTCAATCCCATCGCTATTGTAGGGTTGTCAACTACCAAATTATCAGCTTTGACTTCTGATGAATCCCCAACAACTAATAGATTACCACTTACTGTGGCATTTCCTGTAACAGTCAAATTGTCGGCAACTGTTGTCTCTGAAGTGCTATGTCCCAAAGTAATGGCTGTGCCACTAATTCCTGTTCCAATAGAAACAGATTCAGAACTATTCGCTGTATCAACGATTAAATAAGCATCTGAACCTTGCTTAATGGTAAGGGCTGTAGCTGAATTATCATCTACTGCTATATTAATATCTGTGCCATCTGCTGAAATACTATCCAGGGCAATATCATTTACATTTGTGATGCTATTATCACCAAAGGAAGTAGCACCAAGTGTTACCGATCCTGTTGTGCTTAATGCACTAGAGCCAATATCAATTGCTCCAAATCCACTTGAAATAGCACCTGAATTAAGAGTTCCTACAGTAGTCACATTAGATAAAGTATCAAGAGAACTTTCCATATATGTCTCTAAATCAGAAGCAGGAATTTGCTTAGTAGTTGTTCCATCAATAACAATAAAAGCATCTGCGTCTGCAATAGTGATGGATGAAGTAGATTTCGCTGAACCATCAAGTAGATTTAATTCAGATGCAGTAGAATTAATCGCTGTGCCATTCAAATTGATAGCATCAGCATATAAAGTTCCATCAAAATATCCATCCTTAAACTCATAAGAACTTGAGCCTAAGTCTACATCGTTATCTGTAGTTGGAAGGATAGAACCATCGTTAAATGTTACCTGAGTCTCTCCACCTGTACTTACTGTGATAACATCTGATCCTGAAAATTCAATAGATGTATTTGTATCCCCATCTCCTGCGATAGAATCAAGTTGAATACTTCCTACGTTGGTAATGTCATTGTCACCGAATGTAGTTGCCCCTAAAGTAACTGAACCTGTTGTAGAAAGAGAATTTGATCCAATGTCTATTGCACCGAAGCCTGAACTGATAGCACCACTATTTAATGTTCCAACTGTGGTAACATTGGACAAAGTATCTAAGGCTGATTCAAAATAAGTTTCAAAATCTGTTAGGGCTACCTGCTTCATTGTCCCTGCATCATTTACCACTAATCTGTCGGCATCAGCTAATGTGGTCGAGCTTGCAGAGGTATCGCCGTCTACAATATTTAACTCTGCAGCCGTAGAACTTATTGCAGTGCCGTTGAAATCGATAGCGTCTAAATAAGCCGTGCCGTCGATGTATATATCTTGCCATTGTTTACTTGAACTCCCTAAATCGTAAGTGTCATCATCATCGGGTATTACATTAGAATCAATGTCAGCCCCAAAGGAAACTGTATCAGTATTAGCATCTCCAAAAGTTAAATTTCCTGAGATCGTTGCATTTCCAGTTACAGCAAGATTTCCTGAAACAGATAAGTTATCAGCCACAGTAGTTTCAGAAGTTGTATGCCCAATGGTTATGGCAACTCCTGAAGTTTCGGTAGCAATTCGTAAACCTGATGTCGAGGTGATATAAGAATTAGAACCATCATGGTATAAAGTCAGGTCATTTCCTGTTCCCAACTTTAAGACATGAGAATCAGCAAGATTAATAGAGGTGGTAGCTAATTTTAATGCACTACCCGTTCCATCTCCATCATAAATCTGTAATGGAGTAGATGTTAGCCCACCATCTTCACCAGTATGAAGAAGCTGAACGTAACTATCAGCAATTCTTTTGTTAGTTAAATCTGTTACAGTAGCCATTTAAATCTCCTAGTCAATAAACTCCCCCCGTTTATATTCTTCCTCATAAAAATCTTTCCCAAATCGAGCCTGAACCCTGCTAATAAGCCTTCTAAGAGCAGAACTCTTACATTCTGGACAAGTATGTCTTTTTGTGTGTTTGATGCCCTGAAAAACGTCAAATACGTTCAAGCAGGATTTACATTGAAATTCGTAGATCGGCATTTATTTTACTTTTTTAACAGCTTTCTTTTTTGCTTTTTCTACACCTTTTTTTATCGCTGTAATTCCATCTTTTTTATATTGTGCTAATTGTTCTTTCGTTGGGTTTTCTTTTCCAAAGACTGAGCCATCTTTTCTTGTGAAATATTTCATATTAGTCCTTTTGAATAGTGATTTTCATTCTTAAAACAGTCGTTGCACTTGCTGTATAATTTCCACCACTTCTATTGATTGCTGATGCATAGATACTGGTACTAGCATCTGCACTATGAATACCTAAATCAATACCAGTCTTAGATGCTAAACTTGAATCAGCCAAATCAGTATAATCTCCTGCTACAATTTTCACGACACCTAACATATTGACTAATGCTGAGTCCAGATCGCTTACATCTTCACCAACAGCTTTTCCTTCGTCCTGGGTGATTGAAGTATTTGCTGTGCTGAATACAATATCCATCGCAGGAGCAGTAGTTGTTTGATCAAGGATTGTTATAGATTTAATTAATCCTGAACCACCATTTTCAGCAGTTGCAAAAGGTATCTCGATTGCCTGAGCAAACACTTTATTATCTCCGATTGTTTCTGCATCTGTTGTTAATGTTACTGTGATAACATCCAAATCCATTTTATTTAGCTTTTCACCTGCTGAATATTTGCCGATTTCTGTCTGTGCCATAATTTCTCCTAATTCTTTTTTTGTTGAGTATTGGGGTGGAACTAGCCCACCCCTTTACTCAGTTCAATCAATCAACCCTTATGGATTGTTGAAGTTAGCAACTGCAAGTGCTGTACTTGAGGTTGCATGACTTAGAGTTGCTCCGAAAAAAACGTCTACAACTACGGAAGTTGAGAGGTAGTCTAGATCGTAGCTTGACTGCACTCTTGGTGCGATTTGCTGTGCAAAATAAACAGCTTCACGTTTGAAAAGAGTTGCTGTTTCATCACCAGTTCCACCATCATCGTCCCAATCAGTTGAGACGTAAGTTGGAACTCCATATATCTGACCGATTGCACCAGATACACTAGGATTCTGCTCATCACCTCTACGACTTGCATCGTAAAAGTCCTGCAAAGACAATGCACTCATGTAACTTGCAGGAGAGCAATACAAGAAAGCATCTCCATCGGTGTATGAATGACCTGCATCGAGGAACTTTTGCAAAGCACTTCTAAGAAGGGCTGTTGTGAAAGTATTGTCTGCACTTAGGGTTACATCATTTCCTGTTCCTGCTTGAAGAACGCTAACTGCAATATAGTTTTCTACATATTTTGCAATAGCGTATCCCATGCTCTTAGCATACATATTAAAAAGATCAGCGTTCTCTTGAACTTTGACCACATCACCGATGCGTTTCGCCTCATAAGCGTGTTGATCAATGGAAAGAGAAACCTTTCCATCGGTATTTGCACCATAGGTAACTGCTGATCCAGAGCTTAATGATGCTCCAGTTTCTTCAGTTACTTTAGGCACATGAATGGTGTCTCCACCTGACGATACAAGACTTGAGAGATCAGTTACCTGATTTCTTAGCTGAAAAGATCTTTCTGCATAGTCTAGCACTGCGTTTGACCACATTTCTGGAATGAAATTCGCAGCCGTGGTTAATGTGACTTCTGCCATTGGTTATAATTCCTATTTCGTATATCCTGCCAGAATCTTACTCCAATTTTCTCGTCTTTCTTGACCACTCATCTCAGACATTTTCTTTAATGGGGGTGATGAAGAAATCCCTGCAACTGAAGTATCTGTTTTGGCAGGTTTGGTTTTTAATAATTTTCCATGAACCTTCCTTAAAGTGGGCAAGGGAAGGTCTTTGAAATCATCCTGATCTTCATCAGGAAAATCAGAAAGCAGTTCTTCTCGCATGGATGTTTCGATAGAATTTGCCCTTTCAACAATTGGTTTCAATTCAGCAATTTCATTCCCTCGTTCTTCAGCGAGTTCTTTCCATTGTTCATTTTCTTCCATCTGTTTCTGCCTATCGGCATCCATTTGCTTCTGAAGCTTATCGAGCCTCTTTTCTGCACTCTGAGCCCTTTGCCGATATTTTTTACTTTCTGCTATAAAGTCGGCTACGTTTACATCACTAGAAGCTGATTCCTGTACTTCTGGCTCTGTTGTTACTTGACTCTCCTGAGCCTGTTGGTTGTCTTCGGTCATGCTGACCTCCTGTTATTATATCTTAAAGGGGGGAAGGGTATAGATTAGATGTATATTAAAACTCTCTTATTCCCCCATAGGTAATGTCATTTTTACCTGTGTATATTTTTTAATATTTCTGTCAAGCTGTATGTCTAACATCTTTTCAATTTTTAAATAGTTTTCATCCCTTAAATCATCCAGTACATATCCTCGCTTTGAATTTCCTTCTACTATTCCACCATTGGCAAAAACAAGCTTGAAACCATCCTTAATAGTTTTGACAGCAATTCTTCTTAATGTTTGACCTGTCAATCGCATGTTTACAAAGGCTGTATCAGTATTTAATGATTTGCCTTTGAATGCTTTAAACCTTGTTCCTTTTCCTTTCTTTTTTAATCCTCTGCCAGATCGTCTCATGCTTCCTTGCTTGAGGGTAGCATAAGGTTCTGAATAAGGAAGTTTTTTTTGATTGTTTTGAAAAATTCCATTATCTGCATCTTCTATAATTAATGATTTAGCTTTTTCCCCTGCTTTTTTCATTAAACCTTTAGGAAACTTTGGAATGTCCTGTGCTTTCAAGCTAACACCCAATCATGTCTGCAATTAAAACCACCCCTTGTATCTTTTCTAACAGGTAAAGAATCAATTTCATCTTCTGTGAAACCTGTTTGATTTTGTTTGGATGTCAATACAGCTTTGCAAACATCTCTTGTAACTCCATCTAACACTCCGATGTATTTATACTTTTGTTCTGGGCTGTCAGCAAAAGCTTTAAAAGTTGCCGAATTAGAAAACCTAGCAAATGAATCATTTACAATCATGTTTACAGATGAACTGGACAACTCTTTGCCAATAGACTCCATAAGTCTCTTTGATATGTTTTCACTTGATTCTCCTGATATAATGCCCCTTAATAACTCACTTTTTAGTTTAGATGAATACTCAGATGCCCTACCTAATAAAGTGGTGGCATCAAGCTCTTTAATCAACTCTAATGATCTTGCTGTTCCTACAGATACCTTCAAACCTCTCTTAGATGCTTCAGCAAAGATTTCTGTGGCTTTGTCATCATATTTAGTCATCAAATCATCTAGGGCTTCACTATATCCAAATCTGTTAAGTTCTTGGAAGAAATCAAGTTCTCTAGCAATTAAAGACAATTCATTATCACTTAAAGTAGAAAGCTTGGATGTCAATGAAGGAAGCAAGTCCATTAGCTTAGATTGTATTTCATCTAACACATTAAGAAAATTTTCAGGGGGACTAGGCATTTACAAGTCTTTCTACTAAGGTCTGAGTTGGTGATTCAGGTTCTATGGGAGTGGTTTCTGTTTTTATTTCATTTAATTCCTGATCTATTTCAGCATCATCCATATCAGGGTTATAATGTCTGAACCAATCTTTCTTGGTAGCTAATCCATTAGCCCATTTCCATTCCCATTCTTCTCTTTCTTGTTGAGGAGACAATGGAATATGTGGCTCTGAGAAGTTGACAGAATATTCATCAGTTACATTGATTCCATTGGTTTCTAATATGACTCTATCTAAATCAAATCTTTGCTTTTCAAACTTTCTCCATCTTTCAAAGTCAGCCATTATCGCTTCTGTTAAATCCACTTCCAAGATTCTTTGATGTTCCCCTGAAGTAGAACCTGCATCAGAACCCCATTTAACCTTGAGATGCAAAGCGTGGGCTGTTGTCTCCACGACCCACTTCATGTTTTCTCTGATCTCATTTAAAGAACCAGAAGGGGAGACGATTTGATAGTTAGCACCTTCAGGCAAAACTAACATTTTTGATACATCAAGCTTTATTCGAGAAGATTCATCTATTCCTGTTAAGACAGATTGCCCTAAAGATTGGTACATATTGCCGAGGGATAGTTGAGTACCGAATACGTTGTATAATTGATTAGCATTGGAAACCATGATCCCTTTGCCAGTCCTCCACCATTCGTTACCCATCATCGGATATAAATGAGACCAAAGAATAGGCATTTCTCCAAATGGATTAATGTCCTGATCGTTGACATGGATTATCTCACCACCTTTGAGAATCTTAAAATGTGCTTCATCAGACCAATAAACCCATTCCTGTTCACTTTCTTTTGCTTCCCCATGAGAGAACAAAGGATAGACAATGCCAACAGGTTTTGGATTAGAAGGAACAAATAAAGGTTCATAATCGGTCAGGATGTGAGAGTCTAAAACTTGCCTTTCTTCATCATAATATCTAAGCATAGCAATTGAGCCCAAGAGACCTGTTAGCCTGTCAGCTTCCACCATATCCTGATCCAAATCGCCTAGCAAGTCTAAATACTTTTCATCAGCCTTTCTTTCAGGAGCAGACTTATATGCTATGAATCTGGAGTCAATTAATTTCTTAGTAATATTGACAGCCATTGGAGGAGCATACTTCAACGCATTCCTATCAAACCACTTACGAGTTTCTTCTTCTAGATTTACACCCTCATAATAGTTCATAGAATTGATTCTATCTTCACGTTCATTGACGTGGGATTCATTGATCCAATCTTTAATACTTCCAATAATTGTCGCTTCACTTAAATCTTGTATTATCATTTATTTCTCTTTTACCATATTCTTTCCAGGGTTTGCATTTCTCTTTTCAGAACAGGGAATTTATAGTCGATTAAATATGAACAGGCATCTAAGGCATGAGTTAGTTTTACATCTGATTTGTCGATTCCACCATTCTTGTCTCTTTGTACTTGCTCTAAATCTTTGATTAAATATTTACACTTAGGACTAACTGTCATTCTCACATTATCATCCCCATCTAAAAGCATCATGTTCAAAGCATTAAGCCGATCCCTGTGAGATGGGTGGGCTTTCTTTGCAAAAACAATAAATCCATTATCTCTTAGTATCTGATGATCAGATTTAGAACTGTTAGTTGATCTTGCTTTACCTGCAGGATCAGGATAGCATGGAACATTCGGTGCAATCCTTTTTAGTTCTGTGGCTAATTCCATTGTATTAGAATTGCTTAATCTTACTTCATCAAAGAAATGAATAGAGTTATCAGTATACTGGCAGGAGACTAACCCAGTCATATAGTCCACATTGAAATCTGCTGAGACCATAAGGTTAGTTGATAACTCTCTATCCTGAACGTGCAAATCTCTATCGAAATTATATGCACATCTGTTACCTGCTGTCTCAAAGGTTGCCTCGAACTCTTGTCGAAAGAGCCTAGCATCCATATTAGAACGGGCATTATCTATTTCATCAGCATCAACAAATCCACCCTCTATAGTTTTAAATGCCCAAGACCTCCAGTCAGGATTATTGCCCAATCCTTTTAAGTATAAATCATAAAAATGATTATGAGAATTAGGAGTGCCAATAAACATGGCTTTGCCCTTAGTTGTGGCTAACATAGGAAGGATAATTTCTTCCCACACATGAGGTTTCATATAAGCATATTCATCTAATACTACTTTGCTTAAACCAACCCCTCTAAGTGAATCCTCATTATCAGCCCCCTTCAAAGCTATTTCAGCTTCTCCAAGCTGAATGGAAAGTTCAGACTCATTAATCTTTCCCCCGAACTCTCTGAATAATCCTTTTAAAATTGGAAAGGCTACAACCTTTGCCTGTCGGTAGGTGGGCATAACCACCCATCTTCTTTCATTCGGGCTTATTTCCCCCTTTAACAGCCATAATAAGGCAAGATGTGTCTTCCCCCAACGTCTCCCACAGCTTAAAACTTTAAAACGATGATCATCTTTTAAAATAGACTTCCGAATGTCATTGTAAACCCACTTCAAAAGTCCATATCGAAAACTTTAATTGGCTTGGATGTTTCAATCTGCATCGGTTGAAGTGGTTTGCCTTCGGTTCTCTCAGCAATAAATGCTATAGCTTTTAAATCACCATACTTAACAGCTTTTTCATATAAAGTATGCAGCATCTTTTCCTTTAATGTTCTACCATCTTCAAGCAATTCATCTCCCTTGGAATTGAGAATGTCAGCAATAGCACAACCTTTTTTGGGTCTACCTTTAGGATTGCCAGACTCACCCTTTTTAAATGGTCTACCAATAACCTTATCGCTGTTTTCACGCTGTTTTTCAGCAGGATCACTCATTCTCAACTAAAGCCATTACAAAAGCTTTTTCAATTTTTTCAACCAACTGTGAAACCTTTTCAGAATCAACCTCAAATACATCAAACTCAATTCTCCAATTATGTGTCATTTTTAAATTTTTAATGCCTACCAACTGAACAAGTAGAGTAATGTTATCTGGTTCATTTTTTCCCAAGACCATTCCTAATATTAGAAAAATTATGTAAGAGCATAAGAAGCACCCTTAAACAATAATATTTGGTGTTGTGTTATACCCTTACAGGTTGAGCCTAGCCTTAGCTTCTGTAACACTATCAAGTGAAACATGAAGGGTTTCGGCTATTAGTACATCAGAAAATCCTAAAGTAGTTAAATCTAACAATCTCTGGGGGTTTATATGGTCGTAAGTTGGTTTTAATCTTCTCCCAATATCTTCTTTTGGATCACCTAGAGCATGTATTAATTGTTGAATTGTGCTAGAACTTTTGTGGGGGAAACTTGGATAATTAGCTTCAAGTTCCTGCCAATCTACATGGTCAACTAATTCTTTATCGTAAACATCCTCTCCATGCTCACTTTTGTATTCAGCTTCATCATAAGGATATTGCTTAACAATCTTTTCATATTCTTCAATGTTAAATTCTTTTGTATTACTGTTTATTTCCTTCAAATCAGTCCTTATTTCCCTCATAGTAGGTGGGAAATGGTGGGTTTTTTATAAATTAAATCCTTCTAAGTCCACTAATATAGAAAGAAAAAAGTTTTTTCTAATGGTGGGTTAGGGGGGACTTATTCCCCTTTTTCTTAATCCATTCAAATGATCTCTTACTGTGCTTCTAGAAATACCCATCGTTTGAGCAATTTTTTCTTGGGTCAAGCCATAGGCTCTGTAGATTAAGACTTGAAGTTGCTTTTTTGTTGGGGCTTTTTTTGGTGCATAATCAACATCAGTAGCTGAGTAGGGTGGTTTGTTGGTATTTCTCATTGATTTCCTTATATCTGACCTGTAAGGCTAAGTAGTATATCTCATTATAATAATCTGATTTACTTGCTCTCATATTCGATCTAATCATTAAAGCATTAAACCCATCTTCCCCTAGTTGATTTATTTTGAAGTTTCTATATCCTTCAGGATCAGTTGAACCCCAGTAACTATGGCATCCATGACATAAGGCATCGCAGTTTTCTTCATCAAATCTTGTACTGTATTTACTTCTACCGAAATAGTGTGAGTTATGTAGGGCATTAGTAGGGGGGAGATATTGTGTTCGGCAACGTGGTCTGGAGCATCGCCAATTATCTCTTGTTCTGATAATTTTTGAGAACAGACTATCCCATTTATTTTTCTTTAATTTTACCATAATTTTTAAGGCTTGGCATAAGTGTTGATTCACTCACCTGGTGAAGAACTAGCAATTCTAACAGATGACCAAGCCCTGAATATTTTATAATTCACTTAAAAAGTCAGCCCAAACTTTTTCGTCAGTTTCTGGTTGAAAAAGGCTTTCATATTCTTCGTCATTTTCTCCTGAAACTTCTCCTGAAACTTCTCCATCAATATCTTCATCTTCAGAATCGTCTTCCCAATCACATTTAAAGTTTAGATCTCTAGGGTGCATTTTTTAATAATTTTGGGGGGATTCCTGAGAAAACGACTCGCAGGACTTCTTATTAGTTTTCACACAACAAATCGGACTCCTTTTTAAGTTAAGGTTATTCCAAATAAAGTCAGTTGCTATTTCTAGTAAGTTGTATACCCCCAAGCTTGAGAGGTCTTTGGTAGCTACCACCACATTAATACATTGAAGAAACAAGCGTTTTCAGACCTCTTTAATTTTTATAGTATCGATAAGAGAATTAACAACTGGGTGATCCATTGGCAGGGCTGTGATCATAGCCAATGTTTTAAGAACCTTTTTTTCATCTTTTGAAAGATTCATTTTATCCAATCTTTCGTTAACTCTTTTTTCTATTAACTGTTCTAGCATTACTATCCTTTTCTTTTTGGTTATCAATTAGTTTTTGTAGATGTTGGATTTGGAATTCATCAAAATAAATAAAATCCAAATCATTCTGCCAAAAAATGACATATACTCCATCTTCTTCTCGCTTTTCAACCTTTGGTTTATATCTCATTATTGAGTTAAATAATAAATAATTGAAATGGGAACACCGATCGACCAAATAATGAAGCCTATCACAAAAATAAGTGTAAGAATCAAATCGGTTGTTTTTTCTTCGTTCATAATTCTTCAGGTTCAGCAACAGGTTTACGAGTTGTTAAATCAATTAATTGATGGTATTCGTCTCTGTCAATATTCCCTTCAATGTAATTAATCATTTCTCTTAATACTCTAGCCAGATCATTCACTTCATCAGTATCTAGGGGCAAATCACACTCGCCTTTGTATTCGTTGATAATGGGAAGTAGATGTTCAATGCAATCAGATATATATATCAATTTTTGTAATCTTCCCATTTAACACTTTTAAAAATTGCTTTATGATTTACCCACCTTGCCAATTTCTTTTGATATAGATCATTTTTATTGTATGGCATTACATAAGGATTGCATCCATATGCTCTTAATTTCATAATTCGATGCATATCTTCTTCTGGAGTAGTGTCGAAACCAACCAATACATAAAAACTCATCTGGTCAGGTTTTAGTCCATGGTCAAAGCATCTTTTTATTCCTTTGTCAATTAATTTTTCATCAAAAATTCTATCCCAAGCAAAATGGACTCTTTTGGATTTTCCACTAAGAGTTCTAAACTTTACACTTGCTAATGCTTGTACTTGTTCATCTGTAATAATTCTAATATTTAATCCCTGTGAAAAATTCACTTTTAAATTATAATCCTTTATTTCTTTGATTCTTTCTTTCCATTGAGGGTTGCCAAAAAAGTCATTATCTAACAGAACTATAAAATCAGAATCTCTATTAGTCCAAATATCGTTAATGGTGTTGTAGGGTTTTGGTCTACCTTCTTTTTCTGGTACGACACAAAACTTGCAGACAAAACGACACCCTCGCATCGTAAATCCAATAGAATGAGCATATCTATAAATGGAATAATCGGGAATCTCTTGCTCAAACTTTTGAGGTAGTGTTTTAGATGAATCCCACCCTGTTCCCCCAATATTCATTCTTTCAGGAATCAACATTGAGCCATCTGAAAAGTCAAATACCTTACTTGCAAAAATCTTATCATAGGTATCCAACCAAAGTGGATTATATAATTCCACGCTATCTCCTTTTGATTTGTACCATTGACTTATCTTCATCAAAGCAAGATTTGGAATTTTTGAGTCCACATCATATATCCCTACTTTCATAATTCTTCAGGTTAAAAACCTTTTCACAGTCCAATTATCTAAAGGAACAACCTGTTTTGGTTCTCCCTGAAAAACCTTTAAAAATCCATTCGTTTTGGCACATTGTCTTTCTATTTCATACATGGCTTTTTCGGTTTGATACCAGATTAGATCGCATTCATCATTTTGAATGATTTCCAAAGGAATAGTCCAACAACCACCAGACATTTTTAATTTCCCTGACTCTTTTTCTTTTTTGTGATAGACACCACCAGTTATTGTTCCATGTTTAATCATTGGTTTAGATTTTGCATTAATTCTTTAAGCCTGATCATAATTGGATAAACACATTGTGGCACTATTGCGTTTCCCAGTCCTTTAAGTCTGTCCACCCTATTGGGTATCCCATTAGCCACTCTACCCACATTGGGTTCAGTTGACCAGTAGTCTGAGGGGAGTCTTTGACTATCGCATTCAGAGGAATTGAATGTCTCTTGTACTGACTCGGTGCTCCGTCGTTCTCTCCGTCTTGTACTGTCGGAGTCGGAAACTTCTCCTTGGCTTCCTTTTCCACTACCCCTGACAACATCCCTGGTTCTCCCTTGCTCCTCACCTGACCCTTCCAGTCTCCGGCTATCGGAGTCGGAAAGGTCTCTTGCTTTGCCTGGAACAGTACTGCGTCTGACAGTTTTGCTCCGTATGTCATATGACTCTTCCCTTTCTTTCTTAGGATGTAACTTCCTTTCTTGGTCTTCTCTACTCTGTTGGACTGTTCTCCCCCTTCTACGCAGCCTACTGTCGGAGTCGGCCAGAATGTCTTTTTTTCTTCTACGTGATTGATCGCATCCTTCAGTTTCACTCCCCATCTTACTCCAGCCTTGTTTGTCCTTGAGAATTTCCCGTTTCGTAATTCCACGTTCTTCACTATTCCCCCCTCTGTGTCGCTTACTTTGGGGGTAGGCCACAATCCAGATTCTTTTTCTAAGATGCCAGGCTCCCATTTCGGAAGCCGAAATAATTTGCCATTCTGCATCCATCCCGATTTCGGCAAGGTCTGCAATAACTCTTGTTCCTCCCCTAATAGAGAGCATTGGGACGTTTTCAATGATTGCGTATCTAGGTCGTATATCCCTAATAATTCTAAGGAGTTCAAACCAAAGACCAGACCTTGTTCCTTCAAGTCCTGCTCCTCGACCTGCGACTGAGATGTCCTGACAGGGAAAGCCCCCTGTGATAAGGTCAATTTTTTTAAATTTTTTACCATCTAATTCTTTAATGTCTTCATATATGGGAACCCCCGGAAAATTCTTGTTGAGGATTTTGTGGCAATAATCATCAATCTCACAAAAGCCAACAAGGTCAAGGTCATCGCCCCAAACCCACTTCGCAGAAAGCGCGAAACCACCAATACCTGAAAATAAATCCAACATTCGCATATTATTCTTCCATGTTTAATCATTGGTTTAGAGGGGAAGTAAAGTGCAGGAAAAATGTAAGGTAAAACCTGCACTCCACTTCTTTGCTCCGATTCATCTTTTGTTCATTATCCAATTATCCAAATGTTTACAGGTAGTTCTCCAATCACCTTTTTTTGTTTTTGTATGTCTAAAAAGTTTCAGAGTGCCTTTTTCATAGGCTTTAATTAACGTCAATTTGTGAAATCCTGTGTAGACACTAGCTTCATCCAGACTAAGCCATTTTCTCTCAATCTGAGGATCTTCCAATAGATTTTTAAGATCTGAAATTTCACTTTTCATATCTCTTAACTCCCTGATAAACAATAACTCATTCACCTGAGTAGACCTCATTACAATCTTTGTAGCGTATTTCAGTTATTGGGGTTGGTTCTAAATGTGGTAAATCATCTTGCTCTCTCGAACCTTGATAGTTTTCTTTTTCAGAATTAAGATTTTTAAACTGATTCTTTGATTGTTCTTTTATTATTTTTTCAACGTCAAGCAACAGACCTGCACAATAAATAAGACCATCGGTAACTTCCTCAAGTATATCTTTGATTCCATACTTTCCAACTGGCATTTCCCGTCCGAATCTTTTATTACCTATTTCCAAGCGTTCATCTACTTTTCCTAGAATTTCTTTATTCATAGGAAAGACCTTTCTGATCTAAAATTGCTTCATGCTTTCTCGCCATATTCATATCCCCCTGTTCAATCCACCACTTTCTCATCATCTGATCGGCTTTCCCTTTAGGGCTGTTCGGATTAACCTCGGCTAAAACTTTTTTGTACTGTTTGCTCATTTTTTGAAATTCAATTTTTTCCTCTGGGGTAGGATCAGGAATTTTATCTTTTTCTACTCTAACAAATCTCTCATTGATTCGGATTTTGGCTGATTGAAATACTTTTTTAGCATCATTGATTTTTGGCACAAAGTTTGGTGTGCAGTTGTCAATGAAATCAAGCCAACCTTCCTCTAATACCTCATCAGTAAATTCAGCGAAAGAAAGTGTCCACACTTCTTTTTGCGTTTCATTCATTTTAAGATTCAAAGTTTCAACCATAACAGAAGTATAAGTGTCATAGTAGTGTTTAAGTTGTGGCATAGCCCAATCCCTTTCGATTCACTTTATCCCAATCCTTTTCTGGATCTTTCTCAGAAATGTGATCTTCCGATTCCCACCTTTTCTGGTTTAGATAAGTTCGTGGGTGGGGAATAAACTGAATGTCTTTAGTCTCGATTGAATTTTTCCAGATGCTTTCTATTTTTCCCTTAACATCTTTTAGGATAACATCAGCCAGATCACCACACTTCTTGGAAATCCAGATTTTCTTACAATAGGATTTAGCTACTTTTCTTGGATAAGATTCCCAAAACTTTTCAAAACCTGTGTCTTTATCTTTATCCTTTACGTTTTGTAAAGAAGTAGTAGTGGGTACTTCTACTACTTTCTTTTCTATTTTATTCTTTTCTTTTCTATTCTTTTCTATTCTATTAGGCTGTACTCCTATCGTAGGAGTATGGTAGTCCTCTGGTAGTGAGTATTTGGAAGGAACTGGTTTCTGTATGTACTGATATATTTTCCAGTTTTTTGTGTAAAATAATTCAATTCCATTATCTTGAAATGGAACTATCAGACCTTCCTTAATCAAATCATCCTTTAGTTCTCCAACTTGCTTTACTGTTATCTCATCACATGGAAAGATTTCAGCCTTTAACATATAATCACTATTTTTGTGAATCCCCTTATCATCATTGAAATTCCAAATCCCGATGAATAAGAGCCTTGCTCTTGGACTTAATTTCATCGTCTTATCATCTGTCCAAAACTCAGGATCAATCATTCTTTTACGAGCCACTTGAAAGCCTCTTTTCGATTTCATCACAGACTGTTTTCACTTGCCTAGAAGTGCAGTCCAAAAGCAAATTTTTCGATCCAACTAATTCACGTTTAATATCCTTAGTAGGATTAATTCCATATTTGCTCTGAAGCATGGAATATTTTTTTTGATAGAATCGTTTCAAAAAATGTTCCTTCCTAGAATGGGAGTTCCTCTCCATTGTCAGTCATTACCTCAATCTCCCTGTGTTCATTAATTGGCTGATTTCCATTCATTATGTAATCAACCCACGATTCCATTTCTGTTTTTAATTCATCGGTTAACCTGACCGAAATATCTCGACCAATAAAGGCTATGGCTACCCCATGTCTGACTTTTCCTCTGGCTATCTCATCCCAATCAGGAGTAGCTCCATTAGTATGTCCATTAGAAACAGGCTTCAATGCACCATTGGCAGGTACACCAGTAGATTTTTTCCTCACATCCCATTTCGTTTTTCCTTCGGGTGTGCGAATTTTTATGATTGTGCCTATATCATTTTTTTTGAATCCCTGCACAAGGATTTCGTTATGAAGATAATCGGTGCTGAATACTTTTCTCTTATGTCCATTAATCAGCAAAGTATAGACTTGAGATTCCCCATATTGGGTTTCAATTAACTTCGGTTCATCATATAAAAACTGTACATCTACAGCTATATCATCTTGAAACGTAAACTTCTCAATCAATTCCATTGTTATTTCTCCCTTTGTTATTAAAAAAATCTTTTACTTCGACACTTTTCTCGATTGCATCCTGAATTAATTTTTTGGCAATATTTTCGGTAATCATTTCACCCCTGTTATTATAACTGATTTTTTGGGCTGTTATTTCTCCCATTGAGTGGGGTGGACACCCTGCGATTGATCCTGAGAATAGTTCAATAGCATCATCTAACAGCCATTGGTAATGAGGGTATCCTCTGGTGAAATCCCGAACCTCGCCATCAGGTGAACCATCCAAAAAAACGAACATTTGGAACTCTGGTTCTTTTTCATCAGAAGACCTAAAAAGACGAGGTTGAGGGGGGTATGAATCAGGCATACTCTACTAAAACCACTTGTCTAAAAAACGAATCCATGCCCTTAACAAAATATCAAAAAGTTCAAAAGATCTATGCAGCACTCTAAGCCAGATAGGTTTGTACTGAGGGAAAGCATTACTAATTACAGCTATCTTCTTTTCTACCTCTTTTCGGTGCTTATGCTTATCAATAGTTTCTTCGATGAAACCTTTTCTCTCGTTCAAACGATTCATTTTCACTTGTAATAATCCGAGTTGTACAAGCATTTCTTTTTCTGTCATTTCTTCATCTCCTTCTCCATAACAATAAAACAACCAACTTCATCCACATCCACATCATAGATGGGATCGTTGGCTTCATCAGGTTCAATGTCATCATAGATGGCATCCTCAATAAGAATACCATCAATGTGAAAGTCAGGGTTCTCGATTAGCATTTCAGAGAAAGCACCCATTTAAACAAGACGACCTATTTGTTCCCACAGTTTGTGAGCCACGTCCATATCTAATGTCATTCTTCTCCTGTGGTTTCATTTATGACAAATGGTGTAAAAATTGCCTTTTTGGTCAGACCTAATAACAGAGGAATTGAAAAACGATAATTAATACCATAGAATTTCCACGAATTGCTTCCATAACGAGAATAAGACCTAACTTCTGCTGTTTTTTTCATCACTTTAGTAACTTGGTATCGAAAGATGAAAGGATCATCGTATACATCATATTGGCCTATTCTAACCTTTTGTTGTTTTTCTGTTTTACTCATTTTGCTAGTTCTCCTTTGGGAAGCAAAGTGCAGGAAAAATGTAAGGTAAACCCTGCACTACACTTCTTTTCTGTGATAATAGGGAAGCAAAGTGCAGGTCAAATAGAAGGTAAAACCTGCACTCCACTTCTTTTCTGCGATAATAGGAAACCCCTCCAGAAACATTATGAATGATTCTCAGTTGGTGGGAGAGTAAGGGGGAGCAAGAGAATCTTCCGAAGGGGTTAATTATTTTATTTTTTATGTTCATAATGTATTCTCAACTTAATACGATTATAATAAGAAAGCAAGGTCTTATTAATATCTTATGCATATGACAAGCATAGCAAAATAAGATAAAATTTTGTAATTTTTACTAGCGATTATTATGAATAAATCACAGGAAAAAAGGACAGTTTCCAAATTAATAGAAGTACCCGTAACAATCCCACCTTCAACTCATGATCCTGATGGGATTGAAGATCGAGGAACTGCGATGGTTACTGACTTTGCTATTGACACCAGAAGATTGAAAGAAAGTGGTATAAAAGAAAATATTAATGAAGCAGTTAAAAAATTTATAAAAAGCCTTCATATACCACAGTCTAAAATTGCCTCCGAACTAGGGGTAACACCCCAGACAGTTAATAGATGGGTGAAGGGCGATGCTCAAAAAATGCTTAATTCCAATTTAAGGGCTTTGGCAGAACTTGGGGGTTCTGATATCGTATTTAGCGATGATATGCAATTTATTAAATTCTACAAAAGAAAACCTGAAACGGGAGAGGCAGGTTTCGATCAAGGTGTACGGGAGGACACGAAAATGCAAAAAGAAGCACTTGATAAAATTGAAACTCTCTCTGGTGAAAATGCTGTGCTAAAAAAGGAAATTGAAGAACTGAAAAAAAACTCACATCCTGGTCACCGATTGAATTCAGATTTCGCCATTAATGACATTGACCTCACCACTCAATTTCAACAAACATTATTTGTATCAAATATTGGGCAAATCACAGAAGATATTTTCAATCTCAGTCCTTACCCTATGACGTTATCGGTTAATGAAACATTTTTTGCTGTAAATAAAGCCTTTACAGATATGTTTGGGTGGACAAAAGGTGATGTGGTTGGCAAAAATTTCTATACCTCTGGTCTTTTGACGAATGGAGATGCTGAAAAAGTGATGGATAATATTCGGGAAGGGAAAAAATCTGACTCCTATTTTGTTAAACTGACTAGAAAAAAGGGTGGCAAAATACCTGTAAGAGTTGATGTGATACGAGGAAAGAATGGCAAGGGAGAAACTGTAAGTCTGGCTATGGGTGTGGTTAGTGACGAAGAGTTTAGGGAATGGTCAGGTTACCATGCGTTTGAAGATTTAAATAATGAAAATATAGCCGATGAGTATCAAGCCATTGAAATATTTAATCCTGACATGCTCGAAAAGGATTTCGGTTATAAAAAGGTGGAAGATTTCAACATTTTCAAGCTAATACATCCAGATGAAATTCCGAGAGCAATAGAAACTAGAAAAAAAATATTGAAATATGTGACTGATCCTGATAATGGAATTCGCAATTATACTAGCACGAATCAATATAGAGTACGTCATGCTGATGGAGAATATTTAAAAACCAATTTCATTATCAAAGTGATTTACAATCCAAAGCAAGAAAAAAACGAAGTCAGGGCAAAAATTTATTTTAAACCTGCAATCATTGAAAAATAGCTAAAATAGGGGGGTGTGTACCCCGTTTTGTGTACCCCAAAGCTTTTTTAATTCTAAAAGATTCTCGACAAAAGTAAACTTACCAACGGACTCTTAATCCATTGGTTGGGGGTTCGATTCCTCCCTGGCGCACTTGATAAAACCCCCTTTTTCCGAGGGGGTTTCTTTTAAATACGATAAATTACAATAAAATATTATTATATATTGTGTACCCCAAAATGTGTACCCCAATTATTCATTTACATATTTTTTGGCAAGTTTTGGAAAATCAGCTTTAATTCTCGATTCATCAAAATTTGCATAGGCTTTGGTCATATTTAAATCTTGATGTCCCATTTTGTGAGAAACTTTATAAATATCTCCAGTTCGCAAATATGTTCTTATTGCAAAGGTATCCCTGAGATTATGAAAACGTAATGGAGTATCTTTCTTTTTGATTATTTCCCACATTTTATCATTACTGCAATTTTCAGGAATAATCCCTTCAACAACTCTGATAGCCTTTTTAAAAAGTTTAGAAAAGTAATAACCATAATTCTCCATGCTTGTATCAGCAGGTTTATTTTCTTTATACATTTGAAGAAAATCTTTTTGAGTGTCGGTTAATTTGATTTCCCTAGCCAATCCTGTAGTCTCTCCCTTTTTGGCTTTATCAGCTGCAACTATAAGCCACCAGTCATTCCCTATTTTTTTCACTTCACCTAATAATGTTTCCATTAATCTGCATCCTGTGTCTCTATAAAAAGTAAAAAGTTCTTTATCAAAATCAGTTAGAAACGAAATGTTCATCAGTTTTTCCCATTGGCTTTCCGAAATATATTGGGGAAGCTTTTTGGGTACTGATGGGACTACTACGATGGGCTTATCAGAAATATCTAAATCAAATTCTTTAATTTTGTATGTATAAAGCCAATTAATAAACGAATTTAGTCTCACCATAGTGTTTCGAACCCCATGTCGTGAAAGATTTTTCTGGGCATATTCTTTCACCAAAAGAACATGATCTGTTGAAAATTCAGAAACAGGCATAGTCCCACCTACAGCCTTGGTAATTCTATCGCAAATATATTTACTATTTACTAAGGTCTTTTTTTGGTTATCTTTTTCAATCCGACAATATGTATTAAGGTATTCATCTATTGATTCTGAAAGGGAAGTGTGAACTATTCTTGAAGTACCCTCTTTATTAAGCCACGAATAAAATT
>VTLG01011170.1_pt1 | contig 33448 bp, 43 predicted proteins | sample 4694571 | NCBI WGS metagenome assembly VTLG01 (sample SAMN12604809, study PRJNA352737) | marine metagenome | biome: ENVO:00000447; feature: ENVO:00000209|ENVO:00000569|ENVO:01000036; material: ENVO:00002151; isolation source: viral sequences binned using virsorter ...
TAATTTTTTATTCTAAAAAACAAATTAAAAATTGGGGGGGTTCAACGCCCCCCCTTTTTTTATTGTCCTTCCTTGAAAAGATCAACCAACCCTTGCATGATTATATAAACCGATACAATGGCTACTGTCTGCCAAGTCAGATTCTCGGGAACTGCTCCGATAGCCAAGGTACCTGCGATCCCTGCCCCTAGCTTTCTACTCCCTAGTTTCTCCGTTATCTGTTTCAACAATTCCATTTTCCTCTCCTTGTGACCATAGGATCCCGTCCAATTGACCCTGTAATTTTTGTAACCTTGCGTCGTTTTGTACAATCTGTTGGAGTCTTGCGTTCATTGCTTCTTTAATTGATTCTATAATTTTTTCTGCGTCTTTTTCATCAATTTTATTTTGCGTCATTTTTTTCCTTTCAATCAACTTTTAGTTGGTCGAGCTCTCGCTCAATAAATAAGTCTTGTAGTTTAGTGTTTGAAACCTTTAATAATGTACCTGCTTTTACGTCTGTCCCTTGTATCTCATATAGAAAAAATGTCGTAGACAATAGGCCGCAATTTGTGATCCTTGCAGGTCTACGTTTATCAAGATGGATATATACGCATTCATTGTTGGTGTAACTGGAACCAAAAAAAATCATAGCCCCAGATATAATATTACTAATTGATTCACGAACAAACAATAAAGCAAGACCAATTATAAACCAATAGCCCCACTGCTCAACTAATAACCCAAGCCCCGATTCCTCCGAAAACTTTTGCAACCCTTCAACGGCTTCAGTTTCCATTATTCGTGTGCGGCTCTATAAAGACCACCAACTATAGTAGTACAAATGAACATAACGACCCCATACATTTCTTGAGATAGCCACCATTCTTCCCATTTGCTACCACCGATGAACCCTGTCACCGCCCAAGTCTGATACAACAATTCAGTGGCCACGCCCCCAATAGCCGCAAATTTCGAAGCGTTGGCCGCATGTTTGGACGCTAATTCTTTTTTGGTTAACTGTATCCTAAAGCTTTTGCTTTTCGCTTTTTCTTTTTGTACTTCTTTCCTCGTTTCAAGGAGTTCTTGCCTACTTTCTTTGCCGACAATGTTTTCATTTTTAACCGAATCCCGTAACGAATGAATTTCTTTTACTGCCTGTATATATAATAACCTTTGCCTTTCAGCTGAAGGTATTTCTTCTGGCGGTGGATAATTCATAATTCAAATATCCGTCAAATAGTTTTTTTGCGTCTATCCTACTGTACGAAATCATCTGACCACCCAAGCGAAACAGCATTAGTTGTTTTCTGCTCCTTCTTTTTTTCTTGTAAATCATTTTTCATTTGATCAGATAGCGTAGAATCTCCAATCACTTCTTCAGCCTTTGTTTTGGCTATGTCGGGGACTTTACTCAAATCTTCCAATGGAGTAAAATCAGATTTATTTTTTTCACTTGGATCAGTTAACCAAATGACTGAACTACGAGACACAGACTCGCCAGTATCGCTATCAGTACAATATAAATTCGCATGGATACCTCTAATATAATTTTCTTGCGTCTCTCCAGATTTCAACTGAACGGTTTCAGTTAATAAATGTTTCTTAAATTTGTAACTCATTTCAATAGCCATATTTTTTATTCCTTACCAAGACGGCTCCTCGTAAATAATATTCGTATACTCTGCGATCACGTTGTTTTTTAAGATCTCACGCATCTTGGCATCATTAAAAGCTAAGACAATTTTCTCGTATAATGCAGGTGGACATTCTGTTAAGTCATCAAACTCGACAAAATCTTTTTTTTCTTTATCTTCTGGCTTTGCAACTGATAATGGATTCCCTTCGCTGTCTGTTATGGCAGGGCCCGCGGTTACCGAAGTAACTGCCGTGTGAGTTCCATCAGTGCAATCAACTTGATAGGTGACGGTATCAATATATTTTTCTGCATTCTCGCCACCTTTTAAAGTTACATTTCTAAAAACCGTCATATTAATCGGTTTTGCAGACAAAGTATACGTATAAGTTTTTTCAGCCATAGAAAATTCCCCTAGTCCAAATTGAATCGAGTTTGGTAAGCATTGTAAATTGTATTTCGTTCGCTCGCAGATAAGACTTTGTTGAAATATAACACTACATGAAAGTCAGCATAAAAACACCCCGTCCCACTTATTGTAGAATTATAACCACTACCAAAATTTTCAGCCGATGTTAACCAGTTGGAATCATCTCGGTTGTTCCATTGTAGGGTATGAGGGGCACCCGACCTATAACTACTTTTACCAAATGTTGTCCAATCATAATGCTTTGCCGTCTGTCTTTTATGGTCATCTTTTTCTGCGTAAGGCCAGTTTGGATTTAGATTGTAGTCGCTTGCTATATGCCAATTGTAGGTGTCATCTGTAGAATCATTTTGAAAATGCACTTGTCCATATGGTGTATTTTCTGAACTTGCGTACGTCCACATTGTCGGTGTCAGAAAAGCGTTATTGTCATTATTAGAATAGTTGGTCGTATGATCGCCCGTTCCTTTGCTTTGTATAAATGCTCCACCATAGGTATAGCACCCGTAACCTTGATTCCAAACCGACAAGTCATTTCTTCTACGCAATAAAGCTGAAGTACTCGTACTCGTTAACCCGTTTTGATCCCAAGCAGGGGAATACCAATAAGTGTTTTGCGTTCGATCTCTATCCCCAGACGCCTGATTCCATTGCCCCCCGTAAGTATTAAAGGTAGAGGTATCCCAAGACGCGGTATCGCCATGTCTTGATCCAGAAATAGCAGGTATGCCTTTATCAGCAGGTGACCAACAGAGCGAAGAACCTGATCCCGAATTTGGATTATCTTGAGAGCCAACGCCAAACATTACCGAAGTTTGTTCGTGTGCCAGTAGAGGGTGACACATCATAAAAACAACCCAACTACCGTCTACTTGCGAATCGTTTTGTCCACTTGAACCATAAGTTGAGTCGTTACTTGGATAATAAAACGATTGAACCATCCTCGCACCCCCAAGCCCTGCGTAATTCGTATCGCTGTTATCGGTTCCATTATAGCCCGTAGCATTGCCCTTCCACGGACTCATAATAGCCCCCATCCCGTTGCTACCATAATCAGCCGCATTTGCCGTCTGTTTGGTTACCGTTCGGGCGGTGTCATATGGCGAACCAATACTTGAAGAAAAACTTGTTGATCTACGAGGCCGAAAACACATTTCATTGTAGCTTGTCGAGTCGTTAATCATATACGACGGATGCGTTACCCAATAACCTCCAGTAGCTTCAGAATTATTTGGTGAACTACCGTATAGGTTGTCGGCCGCTAAGTTTTTCACAAAACGTAAATTGGAATTTTCACTTGGTGCTGTTGTCCCATCATAACATTCTGTATTTGCAAAATCCCAAGCCAAACGCAAACCGCCAACGGAAGAGTCAATGGTTTCTATTTCAGCTTTACTTGGTGGATCTACTCCACAAGCTACCCAACCACTGCCAGTCCATACTTTTAATTGTGCGTCTGTAGTATTGTAATAACAAGACCCAGACGCAGGGGTTCCACCTCCGTACCCAGTGGTAGCGGCCGCATCATTTGCGTAAGAATTAGCAACCCAATTACCTTTTAGTGCCATTAGTTTAGATCAACCCAAGTACCTGAACCGCTCGCATTAGTGCAGAGCTTCAATTTATTTTCTGTTGAATGATAATAAATCGCACCAACTTCAACCGTTTCAGAATAACTTGTCCCGTCAGCCTTTACTTCAATATTACCTTTTAATGCCATTTGACAATCTCCCGTAAATAGTCTAATTCAATAGAATTTCCATTGTCGTTTTCTATTAAAACTTTCATCTTAACTTATTGCCTAATCCCGTAACAATTAATTTTAATCGGTCTATTTCTTTTTGTTGCTCTTTCATTCCTTCGATTAATAGCCCAACCATATTCCCATACGCTACGTTTTTTATTTTGTCTTTAGATTGATCTGTATAAACAACTTCTGGAATAACTTTTTCAACCTCTTGAGCAACTACCCCGATAGACTTTTTCCCGTCTTTAACAAAACTCACGCCCCTAAGTTTGTCAATTTTATCAGTAGCTTTTTCGATAGTCTTAACATCAGATTTTAGTCGGACATCAGACGTTGAAGTTATATCACCCGTTGCTGTTAATGCTCCAGTAACTGCTATGGTAGCACCAACCGCCAAAGCTGTTGACTCCTCAAGGTTATCAATTATCAAAGAATCTGCTGATGCGTCCCACCACAGATTCGCCCTATCAGTAGAGTTTTCAGCAAAAGTTATAATTGCATCGTCTGTTCCTTGCAACTTCATTTTTTTGCCCGTTGCATTCGTCCCGTTTAAGACCAAATTATACTGACCTGTTCCACCAACAGAAAGCTGATCAAAATCGAAACTTATGCTTTCACCTAAACCGAACTTAAATCCTTGATACATTAACTGGAACATCGGAGTAGTATAATCACTTCTATTTACAAAAAACTTATAACCACCTTTTGCTACATCCACTCCAGAACTATCAGTAGCCGACGTATCTGTCCTAAAAATTATTGTCTCTAATAATTTGGAAGATGTTGCAATCTCTGTTTCCAAGAAAAAGGATTCCGCACTTGACGTCCCTATGGCGAAATGGGCATCACCGTTATTTGCGTCCTTATACATTTCAAGATCGGTGCCGTCAAAAGTTAAGTTAGCCGAAGCACCGAATGAACCCGAATTATTATATTGTATTTGTGTGTTAGAACCTGCAGGGCTTGTCGTTACTGCGGAGCCGTTGACCGTAAATGCTTTGCTTGCGGCCAAATCAATTCCATCATCGTCAATAGTTGCTATAGTTACTTCATCAACTGCAAAAACAAATTTTCCTTTATCGGCTCCCGAGGCGGCTGTTACTGTTGAGAAATTAACTGCGTCAAGTTCCTGACTCCCACTTGCAATATCTGAGGTGATTAACAATCTGTTCGTGGCACTCGTCCCCATAGAAAAAGTTGGATCAGAATTATCGGACGCCACGTAATTAGTCAGATTCCCCGTTGTTGGTAATAAAGCGTCTGTAATCGCTTTTAAGTAATCGTCATTCGCGGAAAGAGTACTTATATCACTGGCCTTAGTCGGATTCCCAACCGTTACGCTGAACCCTGCGGTATATGCCATTTAAAACCACCTTGATCTTTTTGAAGTTATATCTGGGCTTCCGCTTGGGTCTGCGTAGCCGTTCGCATCTGTCCAGTATCCTTGATCCAATCTTTGGGTATAACTTGAACTAGTCCAATTTGGTGCTGTACTGCTTGTGTATCTTCCTGACACTAAGGTATTAATATTCCAAGCCTTAATTATACTGCTCATTTTTCCAAAGTCAACGTCAATACTTCGCACTTGAAAAGGCGTTCCAAACCCATCACCATCAGCATCATCAAACTTACCATACAGCAAGCGAAATTGATCCATCGGCTTTTTTGTTAACGACCTTGGCCCTACCCCCACCGATAACATTTCTACCTCAGTAGAAAAGGCTAGTAACTCTCTTGTGGCTCTTGTTTGAGCGTCAGTATCAAGATATATAAAATTAAAGTTTAACCTTCTCCGTCTTGTTGTTTCCAAAATAGAAATTGAAGCCGCATCTTCTTGGTCGTATCTTTTAAGATATTTACTCTGAGTAGGATCATATCTATAGTTAGCGACTACTTGATTTAAAGTGACGCGTTCGGGATCCATGGACACTGAAAAAGTTTTTGTTCCACCTGCGTTATTAGTTAAGTCAAAATTACGGTACTGATCTATACCTGAAGTTCCAAGGATCCTAAAGAGTGGGGTATATTTACCCCCGTCAATAATCATATCAGCAAACCCCTCAATTAACGCTTCAGTGATGAGCGTATTTGACGATACTTCTGCGGATATGTGCCGTCTTGCTTTAATTTCTGGGATATTATCTCCCCACGACGTAAAGGCCGTCGAATCAATAGCCGACGAAGAGACCGATAAATGCGTTTCCAATATGTCTTTAGTAATGTCAGGAAGCGTTTCAAGCAAGTTGCCTGAGGACGCTCCATTATGAGTTGCTCCTTTTATGTTGGCCGTTATTACATCAGTTGTCGGGTCATATGATTGAGAAATGACAAACTCTGCGTTCGTTAAATCAGTTGAACTTGGAGTTATTGCTGAACCATTTTTGTAAACGGCTTCTATTTGTTTTATTGCGTGACTTGCAATCTTAAAAGTTTTTGTAGATGTATTAATACAATAACAAGGGACTTTTTCGCCCCCTGCTACGCCCGAAGTCCAATCACCGTAAATAATAGGGATTGGTAAGTTTTCACTTTTATCTTCAATATTTGCGTAAGTGGATTTAAAAAAATTATTAGCAGGTAGTACCTTTGAATCTTTCATTCTATCATCATCACAATCAATCTCAACTACGGTATCATTCATTGATATACCTGCAGGGAATACAACCGATCCAACAAAAACAGTTTCATAGTCGCTTGCTGTTGTCCCTTGTCCTACTTTTACGGTTACGGCTCTATTTGCCCAAGTATATTCATCTAATAAAGTTTCAATCCCTCCATCTGCATTATCTAAACTTATTGACAAACTTGGCAAAGTAAACCGTGGATCCAGTAATTGTCCCGTAGTAAGGGTCATGGACGAAATGCCAACCAACCTGCCATCATAAACAGTGCCGTCAGTTAGCGTAACAGGATCACGGCTATATCGAACCGTCTTACCAGTTAAACTTATTTCTATAAGTTGACGCCAATCTTGAATCGCGGAAGTTGAATTAAATGCCATTACTCAGTTTTTTCCTCAAAAACAAGGGTCGCCGTATTATAATTACTAATAAATTGATGTGACTGACTCAAAGGCGTTTCTAAATAACAATACATTGAATCCTTACTAGGCCTATTTGTTGGATCTAACGCCAATACAAGAGGCTTTGAATTTCCAACTTTTTCCATAACTGTTGAAAGTTTATCTGTTTGAGTTTGGTCTTGTAAGTTGAAAGAAACTGATGCCCTTCGGTATCTTTTCCTGTTCCTAAAAAATGTTTGCCTACCTGCAACCCTTGACCCTTCGCTTGGGTCTAGCATAGTAATATTAAAGCCTTGCCCGATGTTTCTTGTTGGCTCGTAGTAATTACCTGCGGCCATTCTTCCAACATCAAGATATGAAGCCGTATTACTTGAGTCAGCTAAAGTTACTCGCCAATATCTATAAGTTTGATCTAAAAAATAAACTATCCTTTGAATAACATTGCTATCAGAATCCGTTGGGATAGTTAATGCTTGAGAAAAAGAAGGAGAACCCCATGAGTCAGAAGCATTTGCTTGAAGGGTAACAGTAGCCGAAGAAGTTAGATTGAAACTGAACATAGAAAAAACTTTAATCTGCTTCGCACTCCCTAAGTCAAAACGAATCCACTCAGACGCTTTACCCGTAGTCCTCCAGAGTTTTGCTATATGGTCATGTAATACATTTTCAGCTTGAAGATCAGTAGATGCTTGACTTGACTCAGTAACACTTGCTCCGTCCCAATCATCCATATTATATAATAATCTTACATTCGCCATTTTATTCCTTTAGACGCTTGGATCAGTTACGACACCAGTATTATAAACTACCGCCCTACCCTTTTGAGATTCTCTCTGTAAAACATTTAACATGAATTCTTTCGCATCATTTTCTATAAACTCTTTAACGCCTTTCGCGTCAATAGCTGAAACTTGAAAACTAAAATGATTATTTCCACCGCCACCACCAGTAAAACCGCCATTCATTCTTGAACTTGGGGTGATGCTTACATGCTCTGGCCCTGCTTCACCTGCAAGAAACATCGTAGGTTTACCAACCATCCCTTCATATCCACCTGCCGCCATTTTTAAGTTCAACGCTTCAGCGTCAGCCTCAATAGATTCTTCGTAGTCCTCAACTCTTTGTTCTTCGATTAACTCCATTGCTTTACGTCTGACGCTTAAATCTCTGAACGCCTGATTAACGAATCGAAGTTCCTTGGCAGGTAGTTTGTGTCCTTTTGCAAGTTTTGGGAGAATATTAAATACAAGTAACTCAGCATTTTTTGTTGAAAACTTTTCATTTTTTACAAGCTCTCTAACCATTGCCCAACCAGTGCGGTCGTCTTTTAAGCCCCTCGTATTGTAACCTTCAAGGGCTTGAACGTCTTGGGCTGATGCAAAACCAAAGTCACCACCTGACCTTGCGAAAATATCCTCAAGTTGACCAATATTGGTATCGGCTCTCGCCATAGCTCTCTTAGCTTTTGAACCTTTGTTAAATATACCAGAAAAAACCTTTGTTAATCCCCCTGCAACTAAACCTCCAATAGGCCCTGCCAACATTGTCCCAATTTGCGTAGCGGCTTGGCTAATAACTTCCTTAAATGAACCACCTTTAGTTAAAGCCGAAAACGAACTTCCAAGGACACTACCAAGACCTTTAGTTTTATCACCTAACACATTATCAAACGACCCCAGAAGTTCCTTGCCCATATTAAACTTAGTTTTGAAAAAAGTGTTATCAGGTAAATTTTTAACTAACCCTTTTTTAACGCCATCCCCTACTTCTTCTCCAATCTTTGGCCCCGATTTCTCTGCTTCTTTCTCCATTTCTTTATTTGTATTTTTAAAAACTTCTAGACTTCCTTTTAGCCTGTCAGACATTACGCTTCCAAGGTGATCGCCTTGCGTTTCAACGTGCGTCATTATTTCGCCCGTATCTTTTACCAATTGATCACCCAAGTCAGTTGCCATATTACCAAGATTTGATAAGCCCTGAGCTACCGCATCTTCCCCATCTTTCCAGTGTTCAGAAAAAGTTTTGGCAGGTTCGACAGTTATCGGGGAAAAGTCAATTTGGTCAATAGTTAAGCCAATATGCGAACCCACTTTATTAAATTCAGTTATTATTGAGTTCGCTCCGTCAACTACCGCTTCAATTACAAAATTCATTCCATCAACGACTGGCTGTTTTACGAAATCCCAAACAGCTAAAAACGCCTGTTTTATGGGAACGAAAATAATATTCTCAATCTCACGCCACATACCCACAATGCCGCCCCGACCTGAGGGGCCTACTAAAACGTTTTTTACCGCTGTTAACACTGAGCCAAATATATTAGCCCAATTTTCATAATATTTTTTAGCGAAATCAAAATTAGTAAAAAATTCTTTTATTACGTTGTAATAACTCTCACCCAATCCGACTATCATATTAAAAATGTTTTCAAACAAAGCAGGGAAGCCACCTATGCCCCCGATAAATTCGTTTACTTTATTTATTACAGGGATTAAAAAGTCATCTAGTATCATTTTGGCGGCAGGTAACAACTGACTCCCAACGCTTATTTTGAATTCTTCAACTGCTGACCCCAAAAGTTTCATTGACCCTTCAAAAGTGTTTAGCTTTGTCAAGGCCATATCTTCAGCCGTTCCACCTGCGTTTAACATAGCAGTGTTCATCTCAGTAAATGCTTCAACCCCTGCTCCGCGTAAAATGCCGATAGCCCTTGCACCTTCTGAACCAAATAATTCAAATTGATCTTTTACGCTAACAGCATTTTCATCCAATTGAGTAAGAATCTCCGTCATTGGAAGCATTTTGCCCTCAGCGTCAACAAAAGTAAGACCTAGCTTTTTGGCCGCCTTTTCAGCCTCACCAGAAGGTGCCACCATTGCCCTGAAAGCCGCGTTAAGGCTTGTACCGCCTACAGACGCTTGAAGCCCATTAGAAGCCAAAATACCAAGCATGGAGGCCGTATCCTCAAGCGGAACTGATAAAGCGGCCGCCGTTGGTGCGACATACTTCATACCCTCGCCCATTTGTTGGACATTTGTATTGGATTTCCTAGCGGCTTGGGCTAAAACATCAACAACCCGACCAAGATCATTCGCCTCTAGCCTCATTGCCCCCATTATATTCGTAGAAATGTCAGCGGCTTCTCCCAAGGATAAACTACCTGCAGAAGCAAGTTGAAGCGAAGCAGGGAGGGCGGTCATAATCTCATCAGTCCCTAGACCTGCCATACCTAAAAATTGAATACCTTCAGCGGCTTGAGTTGCACTAAAAGAAGTTTTAGCTCCCATTTCACGGGCTAAGTCAGTTAAGTCACCCAATTGTTTCCCCGTTGCCCCTGTAACTGCGGCCACATCTGCCATACCCTGTTCAAATTGTTTCGCTGAATCAAACGCAGAAGATAAACCTTTAATCGCCCCTGCAATACCAACAGCACTAAGAGCAACAAAACCCAATTTCGCCTTGTTTACCCCTGCGATTAATGACCCTTTTTTAGTTTCATTATCGGGGAAAGTGATATTAACTTTTTTCTCAATTTGATCCATACCTGCAGAAAATTGATCATTAAGTTTTATCGCCACCGTCAGTTGTTGTTTTTGGCTCGGCATTTTCTTCCTTAAGTATTTTTTGGGCTTCGTCTGCTATAACATCAAAACCTTGTTTTACGATAGAAGGTAACTCAATTAATTTTTCAAAATCTATATGCCTTTTGTAATAAGGCCCTTCTACCGAAAAAGCTAAACAATGTACTTCAAAAATTGCACGACTCAGATCTGAAACTTTTAAAGCAGGGCAACCATAAAACGCTTCTTCACCCAAAAGCCCTGCTCTATTTTCCCCTGCAGGGTGTAAACATATATCAGGCTTTTGTCTTAATCTGCAAGCTAAACAGCCTCGCCCTTCTCCAAGGTGGAACCATCTGGTCGTGCTACGAAGTTTTTTAATTCATCTCCCGTTAAGTGTGCAGTTTCACCCAAGACGCTAATAATTTCCATTATTAGTGAGTCAGTTTGATTTTCTGACGTAGGATTAGGCACATTAAAAAAAATGTCAATAGGGTCTTTTTTTTCTACCCCATCAAACAGAAAGTTTTTAAAATCTTTAGTGTGACTTGAAAACCTTTTAACGAGTTTCAAAACTTCTACGGGCATTTTTTTTATCTGTGAAGATACTTCTGGATCATCAAGATAATTTTTCAAACTACTATCACGCCATTTATTTAAATCTTTTTCATTTTCTTCGTAAAGCGTGTCAATAGGCCTTAACCTTTTTATTTGAAGCGAAAGTTGTTCGGCCTCAGGAAGTTTTCTATTATTTTTCCATTTTGGCCGATACTCAAACCAAGTAATACCTAATTCCATTTTTTGTCCTTTGCGTCAAGAGGTACGGTGCTTTTTCTAAAATTTTTAGACGGCTGACGCATGGCCGACACCGCACCTCAAGGTCATGCGTCTTAATCAAATACTATAGACAACTCATCTTCCCCTGCAGAACTTGCAAGGGCTACGAAATTGGCCGTATAACGGAGCATATCAGACTCAGGTGAGTCACGCTGACTTGGCTCAAACTCTGTAACATTGCAATTTATTTTCATGCGTTTACCTGAATCAGTTCCTAAAGTTACAACAACATCTTTTTGAACTTTACGTCTAAACTCAGTGAAAAGATTTGCCTCATCTTTACGTACCAAAAAGTCTATATTTCCCGTGACTTCACGATAAGATGGGTTTATAACGTCAGTTGCAGAGGAGCCCCCGAATTCCGTGTTTAATAAATCGACTCCAGTTGAAAGATTAATAGAGCCGCCTAAGTGGGTTATAGTCGTGGATCCATTATCCAGAGATAAAGTTCCTTGAGTCCCAAAAAGTGGATCCCCTGCCAAAGTTGGGGTTGGGAAATAAGGCTTTACAACATCATTATCGGCTACCGTTGTTGATGCAATAGTAAGAGTATTAGTTGAATAATTAACAGCCGTAACTTGAATGTCATTATCAGTATCAATAGAAATTACAGAATAGGGAGTAAAAAAGTCAGCGTCATCAACTACTACTGCGGTCACTGCCCCACTAGTGCCATTCACTAAAGAATTCCCAGTTTGGATATAATCTTTACCAACGCCACTGGCAGACCAAGTTATAAAACTGTCACCACTCCAATTAAAAGATAAATTTTGAACAATAGCACCCGTTACGCCTTCGCCTAAATCAGTATTTGAACGATAAACATCCATAGACAAATCGGTCATATCTTTTTTGAGCGAATAAGTGACGGACGTACCTACTGCAGTTGTTTCAGTTCCAAAGGCTTGTTTTAAAATTAAATTTATATCTGGAGAAGTCCCTGCGGTTCCAGATGGACGCAAAATACCTTCAGCCGCCCACGGTTGGACTGGAGTCCGTGTGGTTATTCGCTGAATTCTGCTTCGCGTTTGTCTTACATCGTTTGGGAACTCTCTACCTACAGGAGCCCCAAGCGTTATCGAAGTCGCACGGAACGCATCTGTCGCGGCAGGTTTTACCGCTGTCCCGTACGTTGACTCAGCTTTAACAAAACCAACTAAGTCCGAGCCGTAACTAAAATTATCCACACCCATTTTTTAAATCTCCTTTACGATGTGTATATCGTCATTTGTATTTCGGCCCGTTGTTCGAATCGTGAACCATCCGTTCCGATTTCACTCGCGTCTAAAGTATTCACATAACATTGATCAACATTGTTCGACAACGTTGATTTATTGATACATTCTTGAACTGCTCTACAAGTTCTCCACAACCTTATTGTAATTAACTCTGAACCCGAATACGTTGAAGAAGATTGATTCCCTGTCAAAATAACTTCTATGCTTATTGAGTGGAGTTGCCTCTGCTCTGGCGAGTTCACAACCTCACTTGAAGTAGGAGCCACTACAATATTAACTTTGTTTGGATAATTTTCTTGGGGAGCCCTCCAATAACTATCAACATTGTCAAGCGTAATGCCATCATCATATAAAGTATTTAACGCACTAAGTTTTGAAGTCATATTAGACGATAAAACAGAAATTAAATTATTAGCGGCATCTTGTGGATTTATCGTCCCTGCCATTTATTACTCCCCGTCATAGCTACCTCAACATCTTTTCGCATTTCGTTTGCCCAAGCGTCCGCTGTTTTTTTGGTTATTTTTACAAATTTCCTCATAGGCAAACGTCTTTTTTTATAGCCGTAATTTTGAGCGTTGGCATAAGGCACTCTTGACCCTAATATCAACTGCTTGCCGCCCTTATTAGAAAAAATCATTAACCTGCTATTTGTTTTCGTCATAGACGCTTTTAAATTGCCTCTTAAAACCAACAAGGGGCGATTTGGGAAATGAGCGTTTTTCCAAGACTTATAAGAAAGAGATAAAGGTGGCCAATTTTCTCCAATGGATCGACCTTTGGAGTTAAATGCCTTATTATTTTCATCTGCCCAGATATGTTTAATTCGTAAAGAAGCCTTCCCCTTAAATGGCTTTTTAGCCCATAACGCCATTTGGTCATTGGTTATTTTTAACTTGTCCAACCCTTCAACGCTGACACTAATAGCCATTTATTTTGGCTTTGCCTTTGCTTTTGCTTTTGGCTTTGGGGCAAACAAACTATCCTTAATTTTTGCGACCGCATCGTCTTCATTTTTTAATTTTGCCGCCATTGCCTCAGCGTACGAAGCGTCTTCGCTTACGACTACTTTAGTATCGTCAATAGCTTCTTCTATTTTATCAATTAAAACCTTGTCAGGTCTTACTCCGTCTGGTAAGATCCTTTGGGCTACATTTGCCACATCTGCTCTCGCCATTTTTAACTCCTCAATAAGGTCATAGTTCCACCCCCTGCAATAGCTTCAACTTCTGCTGAAGGTATTTCATACCTACCATCTTGAATATTTTTTATAATCCTGTCACGCTCTATTACTAGTGGGTTTATTAATTCCTCAACCCCTTGAGCCACCGAACTATATGCTGAATTTTGGACTCTGATCGCTGTCATTAATCCATTTAACGTCTTTAATATTTTAGCGGCATCATTTACAGCAGTTACAGTTACTTGAGTGTTTGATGCCGTTTCAATTTCAACCCAAGGGGATATCTCAACCGTTATTTCCCCGTCTGAGTTAACAATATCATCAGACGTTACCATATATCTTTGGCTGTCCCCTGTTATTATGATAAAATCACCCCTACGAACTGACCCCGTTAACGCTCCCGAATTAGCTTTCAACGTTAAAACTGAATCCATCAGGTTCGCTTTATCTTTTAAAAGAATAGTACCTGATGAAGCTAGTTGCCCCCCTTGTTGGGGCACTGGTGCCGTATATCCTGTAGCCCTAAGGATAGCATTAATTTCACCAAAGTCTTGAGATATAAACGCTTCGACTTGCGTTGTGTTTGGGTTGCTGTTGGAGTCAATAGTGTATTGTTGCAACAACGCTTGAACATCTGCCAAAACACAATAACCGTCAGTCGATAGAGTGATCGCCATTTATTTTACACTTTTCTTTTTTGTAGTACTCTTGGTTTTTGCTTTTAAACCTTCACCATCAACCAACGTCATTTTATCAGGATCATAATCAGCTTTGTTTATAATGGCAAAGCTATCTCCGTTTTTTACTTTTACCGTTTCAATTTTTGGCATAATCCCCCATTTTAACCTTCTAAAATTTATTTCAGATTGAACAAAATCATAAAGCGTCAGGAACCGCGTTAGTCCCTGACGCTTTTTCAAGTTACCCAAGAATCCGAACCGCTAATTCTGGACGGAGCAAAGTTGCACCATACAGAACATCATATTCGAATTTCCATTGCTTCTCTTGACGCTGAACTTCAAGCCTCATTGTCAATCCAGACTTGTCATCTGTAACCTGACGCATCATGTCGCTATTCATTGAAGCATCCATAATTGGAGCCATAGCGAAACCGATTGCATTCCTTTGGAATCCAAGGTTATTAACATGAGAAGCGGCAAAAGTAAGGGCGGTATTATCAGCTACAGTTGCGTTTAAAGCAGGGGCGAAAGTCAAGTTAGCACCATCAAGACTTGACACAACATATTGTCCCGTATTACCTGCAAGAGTAAATAAGTCACCTTCAACTGGAGCATTTGAACCACCATCAATGGCTATCGTGGTAGTCCCTGCGGCATATCCACTTCCATTGTTTACTAAGTAACTCGTTGGGGTGCCATTGCTATTGGTAAACGTCGGTACATTTTGGTCAATATGCCAATTAGCTCCCAAAGCGTAGCCAATGTCACCAAAACGGATTCCGTCAGCATCGCCTCGCCATGATGCGTCTTGCAATGCTCTCTGGTTAATTGCATTACCTTCGGCATCGGCATCCAATACAACAAAACGATCTTCAAGAGGTGCCTTGTTGGTATTAAGTTTTACCCTTGCACCCGTTGTCCAATCGTTAAGATTTGAAGCGAAAGGGGTAGTCCCTGCGGTTCCTGTGTTAGAATAAACCCCTTTATAAAGTCCAAGGATATAATCGTCAACATTATTAGCCAAAGATCTAACGGCTTCATCACCTTGTAAGGTATTAAAATTGTCAACGTCAATTTGTGTGATCTGTTGATCAGTAAGGAAGAAACCTGCTTTATACCATTGATTTAAAGAAATGGTTTTACTTGTTAAAGTGGAGTCACTCCCTGCCGCTAGAGTATTCGAAGGACTAACAGCACCTGCCGTTATATCCGCGGATACTGGTACTGTAATCGTATCACCACGACTTGCGGCTGTTCCTGTATAAGTCGAGTTGACCAAACGGGGCATGATAGCATTCTCGCGTAAGACTTCCAAGCCTCTTGCGATCAGCTTATCTATTAGAGGGGTTAATGTGTTCGCCATTTAGCGTATCTCCTTTCAAAGAGAATAAATTTATGGGCTTTGCCCGTAAGATAAAAAATGCTCTCGGAGCAATACACCCATAAAAACGCTCGGCGATTTTGGGATATGTCGTTACTTCTGCGTCATGCTCCTATTTGTTAATCAACCATCAATTATATCTACTTCACCTTTTGACACTTCTGATATATATTTGCCAATCTCGGATCGACGAATTTTCTTTTTCGCTGAAACTGCTTGGTCATTTCCCCCTGTTGCTCCTGATCCAGTTGACTCAGCAAACAAAAAACCGTCTGAGACTTTTAACTCTTCAACTATATCAGAAATGCCTTGAGGCGTACTCCCATCCTCAGACATAACAGGGTTTCCATCTTTATCAACGCGAACGGCATTCGTGCCGTCACGCTTTAAATTCGGCCTAATAGCCCTGATAATGTGATCAACGGCTCGGTCGTTTTTCGCATTTGCTTTTATAGCCGCATCTCTAATTTGGTTTTCAACGATGTGAATGTCAAGCGTTTTTTCTGCTGTTTCGTGCTTTTTTGATAAATTTTCTAACTTTTCTTCGTAACTTTGCCTCATTGCCTCGGTTCGCTGAGTTAATAATTCGTCAATTTTACCTTCAGACAATAACTCTTTTTCGTTTTTTTCTGTTACTGTTTTTTCTAATTGCTCTAATTTACTTTCCAATTCACTTGTTTTTTTCTTGAAATCTTCATTCTCACGAAAAAGAGTTCGATTGTTATCTCTAAACTCGTTTAATTTATCAGTGGTATCAGTTTCTAAAATATACCCGTCTTCTTTTTTTACATAAAACTTTTTCAAGTCCTCAGGCAATTCCTCAAAACCATTCGCGTCAATAATAGATTTAAGTGCCATATCTCTCCTTCAATTCTGCTAAAGTTAAAGTCCGACCTTGCTGATTTACAAGATCAGATAATGTTATTTTCCCCTTGTCGTACAATTCCAAACGGCCTTTACCTAAAACTGATTCTTGCTCTGCTTTACTCATGCTTTTCAGCATCTTAGAAAAACTTGGAGTAGGAGCAGGTTTCCCATCTATGGGAAGCCTCTTATTAAGCCTTAATATTTCTTTATTTAAAGCAGGGTCTAGGACGCCTTGTAAATCCTCTAATGATCCAAATATAGGGCTTAAGGTACTTCTACAATTAAAATGCCAAGGCGGTGGCCCCATAAATTTCTCAGGCGTTCCCCTAAAAGGCCTATATGAAGGAAGCCGCCACGCCCACCCATTTCTTGTCCTACATAAAATAGTGGTTCGACTATCAAGTATCGCGTTTACCTGTATCCCTTTTACAGTGTCGTTATTTCGTTCGTAAGTTGCAAGCCTTGAAGCATTAACTACGGTATCCGTTGCAGTCCTTACCAACGTGTCAGCCGCTTTTTTGTTTTTCCAAATAACCCCGTCTTTAAAGTTAAGACTTTTATTGCCCCTAATAATCCGCAACATATCATCAAGGCCTTGATTATTTTGTATCGCATAATTTAATCCATCCCTTGTGTTTAACTTTAATCCGTCTCTTTGTTTATTCCAACGATTACGAATAGTCATTCCATCTGAAGTATTTGGGGCAAGTCCATCATCGACAATTTTTAAAACCACGTTTTCATTAATAATTTTTGGGGCAATGGGAGCCCTAAAAACTCTTTCGGTAATTTTTGTTACGGCTTTGGATTCTACTGTCGCCAACTCTTTAAACTCTGCCACGCTTTTTATCGCTATAGCTGAATAACTTCTATCAATAGCAGAGTTCACTTGAACTAATAACGCCTCTAAGGTTGCCCTGCTTTTTGGCTCCGCTGTCTTAATTAAATTAATAATTTCAGCTTGTAAGTTATTAATCTGAGTAATTACATCTTTAGTGTGGCCGTTTGCATACCTAATAAGGTCAAGGTCGTGTTGACTTAATACCTCGTCAACCCTTTCATTTAGAGTCGGCATTCATCAGCCTTCGGCCCTTAACACTGAATTGATGCTATTTTGTAATTCTAATAATTCTTTTTCGTCAGAAGGGTCAGTATTTGGCCGCAACAATTCCCCTCGCTCATATAAAAACAATAAATTGTCAACGGTCATATAACCTGCTTGCACTATGTGCATCAATTTCTCTGCCTCTGTTGCATCCATTTCGTCAGAGAAAAAGTCATTATTCAAAATCACTGCGGCTTCATCTGTTGGAACACCTAGCCACGCGTTTAACAGCCCCATCGCTTGAGTCAATCCCCTGTCCAAAGTTTCAGTTATACCCGAAAGGGTCGCTTGATCCCCTGCTGTTCGTAATTTTATAGCCGCCGCCGCTTCTGCTTGGGTTTTTTGTTTTTCTAATAACCTACCCCCCAACGCGGCCATTTTATCTTCGTCCTCTGAGAGTGCAGTTTGCATAGCACCTAAACCCTCGCCTTTAAATTCAAGGAATGACGCTTTCGCATCCGAATCCTCAGACCACCAAGCGGCTCCCGACCCTATTTTATAGCCATCGTTAGATTTTGGAAACCCTGCCGCGATCGCAGTGGGAAGCCCTGTATAATGTAGGCCGTGATTGTAGTCGCAACTTAACCGCCAATGATGTAAATTAACGTCAATTAAGTCTAATAGCGGTGGCTTCTCAACACTCATCCCAATTAAATTTGAATTGATACAAACGAAAGGTATATAATCTAATGTCGATCCTGATATTGTAGGAGTTACTTCTTCAACTAAAACGTAATTATCTTTGTTAGCACCCTCATTAATTTTTACGTAAACCCTAACAACGTAAACCCCCTCCTCCAATGACAAAACCCTAATCCGTTGTTGAGGTTTTTTTACATAAGGGTCATCAGCGTCAGCGACGTATCCCATTTCAGCAAGGGCAACCATTGTTATAATTGAACGACCTTCAATTCTATCTACAGACCAATTAATTATATTTTCGGCAATATATGGGATTAAGTATGGACGGTTTTCTTGTATGCTATAATCACAGAGCAAACCATATCTGCCAGTGATCAAGACCTCTCTCATAGCTTCTTTTGAAAGTCCTTCAAATGATAAGTCTGTTAATGTTACGTCAGATAACAACTGCTCCGCATTACCTGCGACAATTGTTGGAGGCCTACGAAAACAAGACCCGATCATGCCTTGTACCGTTTTAGCGGTAGCATTAAAATATAATGCCCTGCGAACATAATTCATATACTCACTAGGACTTTGACCGTCTAACGCAGGTACGTAATCAGTACTATTAGCTATTAACGCCTCTTGACCTGCATAAGCGTCACGACATTTTTGCCATTGAAGTTGAGCGTCTTCATAAGATGTTGCGAAAGAATTAACTGGCATTATAACCCTCTAATTTTTGTAGTGCCACCTTCATTGCGTCCAATAAATAAATCCGTTAACCCCCAAACAAGTGCGTCAAGCCTGTCTGGGGATTCACGACTTTCGTGCGTATATGTGCAAAGTTGATCCTCTAACTCAGCGAAATCTCCACAATGATGAATTCTACCCTGTTCATATAAAGCCGCTATAGGTTCAGCCCTTAGTATTTTACCCCTTGCCGCTCTTACCGCTTTAAAAGATACGTTTTTGTCTACGGTTCGAATTGTATGTTCAACCATATCTCCACCTTGATTTACTTCAGCGACTATTCTGTCCGCGGAGTATTTATAATAAATTTGAATAGCCTTGATTGCCCATTCTTGTGGAGAATACTTCCCCGAAATATCGTCTATTATATATCCCCTGTCTCCTATTTGCCCACAAACTATAATCCCCGTTTCGTCTGCTTCCTCTCCTGATGTTATTGCAGGGTCAACTCCAACAACTATTCTTTCAAAATAATCTGGTGGATTTTTTATTCTATTTTCTTCAATATCTGATCTTTGCCATAATGCTCCGACTACATCATCTAAAATTTCAGCGTGAAGCTCTTGCCTACCTAATCTTGTCCCTTCATACCGTGCGATAATTCTTTTGGCGAAAGAATCTGCTAAATTATGAAGGTTATCGTAAGTTGAACCCCTTGTTAAATGAGTCAAAGGGTCAGAAACTAATTCTTTTAAAATATTAATAGGCCTTGGCGTCGTAGTTATAACGACTTGAGGGTTATCTCCCAACCGCAAACCTAAATCCAAATTACTCCAAGTTTCTTCTGCGTATCTGTATTTTGACAACTCATCCAACCAAGCGGCATCATGTTGAGGGCCTCGTAATTGATCAGGTTCATCACCAGAATAACAGACCGCTATTGCTCCATTTGGCCAAGTCAATCGTCTTTTTGACGGCTCATATAAAGGCCTGTTTCTTTTTCTTGCCGTAGATAAAACCCCTGACTCCCCTTCAACCATTACATCACGAACGTCTGCTTTAGTTTCGCCAACTAACGCAATTCTCGTTTTGCCGTTTTCAATTTGTTCGTGAACCCATTCAGCACCGCATCTAGTTTTACCATACCCACGCCCTGCCAATATTAACCATATACGCCAATTACCTTCAGGTGTTAACTGCTCTGGCCTAGCCCAAAATTTCCAAGTCTCAAGTATTTCTTCGGCATCATCATCGGATAATGATTTTAATACTTCAATCCTTTGTGGTTCGCTCAATGATACGAGCGATTGAATTGTTAAGTTTGTCAAGGGCTCCCGTTGAAGTTATTTCAGTTTCATTTTTAGACTCAATTTTATCGGCTTGGCCTAATCTGTTTTTCCCAAGCCAAATCAACATGGCGGTGTTCCCTGCCACTGCGGTATCAAACTGAGCCCGTTTTAAAGATACAATACCTTCGGACTTGCCTCGCTCGTACGCTTCTCTAATTGCTTTTTCTTTTAATTTCTTGGCAAAAGTTGAACGGCCAATCTTTAAAACGTCCGCAATTTCCTCGTACGAACAAGATAATCTGGCCAACGCCCTAACTTGGTCAGGGTCGATATTTATAGACTTTCTTCCCATTTATTATATATAAGCCGTCTATTTATTTTCACTGCGTCTAAAAAATTATAATAAACTTATATTATTTAATCAAGGTAATTTACTCCCTGAGTAATGCTTTTTCCCCTGTTAACGCTTCCCAACGGTGAATCATTAAATCCAAATATCTGGGAGTTTTCTCCATTACTCTCGCGGTTTTGCCTAAAGTTTCGGAGCATAAAACCGTAGTACCTGAGCCGCTAAATGGATCAACTATTACCCCATCATTAAACATTGAAATAATTTCCAACCATAAATCCGTTGACTTTGACGGTGGGTGGTTGCCTACAGCCCCCGTATCTTTCAAAGCGTCTTTCAATTCTGCTTTAAATCCCGAAGTGTAATCAAATAAATCGTATGTTCGCTTTTCTTTAAAATTACCATAAAATAAAATCGGCTCTACCGTCCTCAGGTAAAAAAGACTAGCCCCTGCCGTTGCATTTCTTTTTAACCAGTACCCGTGATCTTTTGGTCTTGGATATCTTGCAATATTCCTAGGGCCACAAGTTACCGCTCCCCCTTCAGCCTTAGATATAAACAACTCAAACCAACTGCTACAAAACCCTTGATAATCTTTTTCATCCATTTCGTCGTCATGCTCTGCATAATTAAACCCTAAATTATACGGTGGATCTGCTAATAATTGATATTTATCAAGATCACCAAGTAATTTTTCAACATCATTTACATCCGTTGAATCTCCACACAATACAACATGCCTACCAAGTTCCCACGTTTCCCCATACTTTGCCACAGGTTCCTCAGGCGGTTCAAGGTTTTCAACTTCGTCTATAGCACCTTTATCCCCTAGCACATTATCTGAATTTCCAAAATCTATATCATCAACGGCTAATATCTCTACTAAATCAGAATCCATATTTTTTATTAATGTATCTAAAACTTCAACGTCCCATTCTGCCAATTCCGCTGTTCTGTTGTCGGCAATGCCAAACGCTTGAGCATGGGCAGGGTCAAGGGATGTTTCTACAATATTAATCTGCTCCCAACCCAACTCTGTTGCCGCTTGTAATGTTCCATTCCCTGCTATTACTACACCACGATTATCCACAACGATCGGCTTTTGTTGCCCAAATACTTCTAGAGAATCCTTGATCGTTTTTATATTTTTTTCTGAATGTTTGCGAGCGTTTGCAGGGTCATTCTTTAACTCATTAATATTTTTTTTAATTATTTTCATTTTGTCCTATTATCCCAATATGCTTTTTTGCCTCGCATATCTAAATGAACAAACAAATCGTAATAGCCTATCCCGTCAAAACCTAATTCATCAGCCTTACCAACAATTTTTTCCAATGCCATAGGTAAACTTTGTTTTTTTAAGTGTGGAGATTTCACTGAAGGGATAATATCAGTGGCAAATATTTTGTGCTGAGATTTTTTTGCTCCCCCAACTGCGTCATTGTGTTTTTCAGATCTAAATCCAGATGTAATTCTTAAAGGTGCGTCCCACCAATCTCTTAATTGTTGTAATTTTTTCATATGATTCCAAAATCTTTCGTCTGGTTGAAATCCACCCAAGACTTCAGACCAAGAAAAATTTGGAATATCTTCTCGTAATTGCATAACGCACCTTTCGTTTTTTGTTCCCCGTGAAACATTTTTTTAAAACGGCCAGTAAGAAAAAATACCTATCCACTTACCTAACACACATAAACCCTTATATAAAAGGACTTACAAAAATTATTATTGAAGCATAGACCATTATAAATTTTTTACTGGTCATACTTAAGCCCATAAAAAACAACACCTTTGAATTTTGTTGTAAGGTATATACATAAAGTTGTCGTATGTATGAGAAAAAAACAATAAAAAGTATATGAAGTAAATGTAATTTTTTTAAAGGTCTACCCTGCCATTTTTTTGTATGTGCTGTTTATAAACAACTTATCTATGACCAGTAAAAAACGATCTACCTAACACAAAACCCCCCACTACAAACCGAGGACTATCTTGTAGCAGGGGGCGTGAAAGCGGTTAACCAGACCGCCAACCCTTAGGAGGTGTTCAATTTTACCCATTATTAATATTTTTGTCAATCGTTTTCGTTATTGCTCCGATATCACAATTTAATTTTTCGCAAATTATCCCAAGTGTTTTTAATGTGGGAGAATGTTTGCTATTAATTATATTTGTGACTTGTGCCTCTGATATATTACTAGATTTCGCAAACATTTTTTGAGATTCAAATCCCAATTCAAGTAGTCTTTTTAAGAAATTTTCCTTATCAATTATTATCATAAACCATAATATAATTACTATATTTTATATGTCAAGCATTTTGTGCGTTTTGTTATATGCTATATATGAAGCGTCCGCATTTAATTAAATTTAGCCCTTGCCAAATATGAGAATGTTCTTTACAATTAAGTATAATTAAAAAGTTTTATAACTAAATCCTTAGGAGGATAAGATGAAAAACTTAAAAACACGAATAGGCTTCGTTGGCATCTACCACACAAAGAACGTTATAACTAACTACCTTTACAAATGGATAGAAGATATTGAGGGAACAAAACACGGAAGAAGATTTTCATGTACTGAATGTGTTAAAGGCGATAGAAAAGAATACATAGTTGAAATAGACCTCCCTAAATCATCAACAGTTAAACAAATGGGGTCTCTGATAAAATCAGCTTTAGCCGTTAAATGTGGTGGACAACCTTCGTAATAAAGGTGATGGGTTGCCCTGCTACTATGGCAATTAAACCACAAGCCGAGTCCAAAGTCTCGGCATTTAAATCAATATCCTTAGGAGGATAAGATGAGCAAACAAGAAATAGGAAGATCATGGTTCACAGGCGTTGATGAGCCCGAATATATATATCCAATTAATGTAGATATTCGCGATGATGCCCTCGCGTTAGGTATGCACTTTTATAACCATATGATCGCAGGTCACGCTTGGTCGCTCAGGAAAAACGCACCACTTAAAGACATCGGAGCAGTTTTGCCAACGCAAGTATTCATAATGGTTTTAGATTTTCAATTCGCTATGCGAAGTAATTATATAGTGAAAGATCAAAAAGCGAGCCGCAAAGCAAAACGATTTATTGACAAATGGCTAGGATTAAACCCCCATTGGAAAGAATGGCTAAAAGAAAATAAAATAGATCATTTTTCGGTCAAAGCCTTAGTAAAACTATATAACTATTAAATTTAAAAAAGGGGGAGTGGAATCGCTCCGCTCCCCCAACATTAATCGAAAAGAATTAAAATGAAAAAAGATAAGCCTAAAAAAATATTTAGAATGCACAAAGAGAAAGATTTGGAGGGTGGATGGTTCGACACCTCAACGGGGAAATATATGTTTGATTGTGCCTGCTGTTTAAAGCGAGTTCCATACGCAGAGAAAACTCGGACAAAAGGAATCATAAATTCTGACGGATTTCAAATTGTCAATGTTGCGTTATTAGATAAAGGATTTAAAACTAAGCCGCACAAATGCCCTCATGGAAACCCCTGCTCAGGGAGTAGAGACAGAAGGAAAATGAACAGAGCAGACCCCTTTGATATTGATTGCGATCAGTGCCGTTATCTACGTTATCAGGAACCATCAAGATCACATCATCCGATGAACCATCCAAACCCCCTGACAAAGCCAGAACTGGAAGCAGATAACAGACTCACTGGGCATCGTAGCTTCATTGAAACAGGAAAGCGTATACATGATAGCAAGAAAAAAGGAAAGGAGTATGTAGAAAAATACCTTGATAGAATTGGCATCAAGCGAATTACGTCAGAGCCAGTACCAGAAGAATTATTACAGACGCTAGAATATCGCAATGACCCTCACGTTAGTAAAGAGAATTGCAATAAAGGGAAATTAAAAAAGCACCCAACTTGGATTGAAAAGAGTATTCACATTCTAAAATAAGTAACCATTTAAACCGCAGGGAGCGTCCAAAACCGCTCCGAAATTTATAAACCTTAGGAGGTAGAATTATGAAAGCTATAAGCGAAAACATTCCCCGAAATGCACCACAACTATTAGTCTTTAACACCAAAACGATAGAGCCGAGTCAAACTTGGCTAAGCAACGCAACAGACTACAACAACAACAGATCAAAGCAGTCTTGGTGGCTTTCCGATCCTATGCGAAAGCCGATAGCAATAGCGGAGCATGGGACTAATTTCATGGAGTCAGGGCGTACGGTTTTACATGTACGAAATTTTAATATAGAAAAAATAGGTTCAGAGGATTATGGAGAATATTGGATTCTATATTCCGCAATAGAAACTGAAATTATAGATAATGAAAAGTCTTACGACTATATAGTTTGGAAAAAAACAGAAGCAGGTACTTGTCCCTCACCGTTTCCACATCGTTTATCCAAAAACAATTACCAAGATCTTGTATATGAATGGAACGAAAAAACAGGTTCACCAGTAGTAGAACAATATCTATATATTGATTTTGTTGAATGTGCAGATTATGCGATGTGGTTGTACGCTATGCTTCGTAAAGAAAACGCTTATAAGTATTATTTTAAAATGATTGAAAATCAAATTATGGACGAAAACGAATTTTCTAAAACATATCAAATTGAATTATAAAAGGGGAAAAATGAGAAACGCGAAATTATTAAAATATTTCGAAGAAAACAATTGTAGTCTTTTTTTAAAAGACGACAAACTAGCAATACCCAAGGGGGCTAAACTGACCAATGATATGAGAAGTGTGATCCATAATAATAGAGAAGTAATTATTCAAGATATAAAGGAACAAACACAAACCACGAAAAGGTTATTCGCGTCAATAGATGAATGTAAAAATTGGTCTGATTTAGAAATGCTTTTAGAAAAATCGGAAAAACTTTGGGGCATCGGAGCCATTAGAATAAATCACTTAAATGAATTAGCGTCTAAAATATGTATTAAATCTAGACAAGTTCCAAATGATAATGATTTAAGCGACCCTAAAAATTCAAAAGTAGAAAACGCTTTGAAGGTTGAACTAGTTAAAAAAGAAATAGATGGAGAATTTGTTTCGTATCCAAAAAAATGGGATGATAAAATTGACAATATCGAAAATGAAAAAGATTATAAATAAAAAAACAATTTGTAAAGCGTTAGGATGTAAATGCTCCGATGATCATGTAACCGCTGACGCTTGTTGCTACCTGAGATTGTTTTATGTAATAGCCAATCTCTTAGCAATTATCGCAATAATTGGGAATGCTTGGAGACATTGGTAATAATAGTAAAATGCCCAACGCTTACCTGATAGCACCAAAAGCATTAAAAAGAATAATAATCTTTTTTTTAATTTAGCCCTTGCCAATATGGGGGAACTTCGTTAGAATTAATAATATTAGAGCAGTAAGAAAAATTCATTTTTAACAAACGAGGACAAAATGGCAATTTTCAAAAAACTAGATAAAATCGAATTCGTAGCAATGATTCAGGATTATCAAAAGCGTTGTTGCATTAACGGCCACTGGCAAAGAGGACAATGGAGTAACGATGTATGCGAAATCATTTTCGATTATTTAGATGAACGAAACCAAGATATTAATTCGCTTGAGGAGCTTGTATCAGAATTTAATACTACTACTGTCAGAGATTTTGAACAGTATTACGCTTTTGGAATTGAAAGAAATTTTGATAAATATACATTAACAGGAGAAGTAACAACTGAGCTTTTTCAATCTCAATTAGATAAAGAATTAGAAAACGATACAACGCCAATGCAAGATCTTCGATTTTCATTTATCGGAGCAGAACGCTTGAATACTTGGGATCATGATTCATCATTAGATCAAACGTTAATATTCGAAGCAAATTAGGTGATGGGTGCCCCTGCTTCACCCTACGGAGCAGGGGTATTAAACCGCAAGTAGAGTCCAAAGCCTCTACAAAAAAAATTTTTAAACCAATATCCTTAGGAGGATAAAATGAAAACGTCTTTGACCGCATCGGAGTTGTGCCAAAAACTAGATCAGCAATTGGAAACGAAAGTTGATTATTTGGTCAGCACGAAAAATCTTTATTTTATGAATGACGCTGATCATATGTGGCGAGCAGATGGAGAGCCCATTGAAAACAGTTTTTCATTGGCATTTGAAACAGAAGACGATAGAAAAGTATTCGGCATAAATGAAATAGCACACGGGCAAATTTCTGCTCGCTTGCAAATACCGAAGAAATATTACGACCGCATGAGAGAAGATTCTCCAAACCTGCTCCGCGAAAATGTTCGTCACTGGTTCGAAAATGAATCAGAGCGAAGAATGATTAGAACTTTAGGAGGCGATACCGCGAGGGCATTCCTTTCAGAAAAATATCGCCCTCTTGATAATTGGGATTTAGCACAAGCCGTTATACCACAATTAATCGAACATAAGGCCGAAATTGTATCTTGCGATATCACCGAATCAAAAATGTACATTAAGGCGATTAATTATAGATCACAAGGCGAAGTTGAAGTTGGTCAGCCCGTAGCGTCAGGCGTTATCGTTTCAAATTCTGAAGTTGGTCAAGGTGCCTTATTTGTAGCCCCTTATTTTGAGAGGCTAATTTGCAAGAATGGAATGATCGCAAATGATTGGGCAAAGCGTAAATATCATGTAGGTGCTAAAAATTCAGACGGCTTATCTTTCGACAAGGCTTATGAATTATTCACCGACAAAACAAAAGAATTAACTGATCAGGCTTTTTGGCATCAAGTGAAAGATCTAGTTGGAGCCGCCTTAGATCCAAATCAATTAGATGAAATGTTGGAACCGATGCGAAAGGGTATTGATAGAGAAATAAAAGGCAATGTAATTGATAAAATGGCCGTTATTGAGAAAAATTTGGGATTAGACGCTGAAGAGAAAAAAGGCGTATTAGAAAATTTACTAAAAGATAGTTTAGGCCAAACACAATGGGGCTTGGCAAACGCCATAACGAGACACGCTGAAGACGCTAGTTCATACGACAGGGCAACAGAATTGGAGTCATTAGGATATACCGTAGCCACACAAAGCGAATCAGCTTTCAACCGCACCGTCGGCCAAACGGCTTAACCATATATAAGGAGTCCTCATTTGACGCACCATAAGCCAAATGAGGGCTCCCTATTTTAAAGGAGATACAATGTTTACAACTGACAAAATGATGGTAAGCCTAGGGCGTTTCATTAACAAAATAGACAAAAAAGAAAAACAGCTTTATAAAAGATATCCAAATTTTGCCAAAAAAATGAATCCAGTTAGAGCTTTTGTTGGCGGCTCATTATTCTCAATATTATTTATATTTCTCGTTTTCATACTGCCACAATTATTAGAATTGTTAATCTTTGGCGAAATATTGCCATTTGACGGAAGGTAATTTATATAAAAATGGAAAAATTAAAGCGTGGCCGAAAAAGAATAGAAACAACCGCGGAGCAAGATTCTCAGATAATTGAATTACATAGTAAAGGCCTCTTAAAAACAGAAATATGTAAAGAAATGAATCTCAGTTATATGATTATCGGCAGAGCATTTGATAAATTAAATCTAGTAAAAAATGAAAGGGTGATGGGATACGGAGCAACTAGAAAACAAATCATGAAAGAATTACAAGGCAATTATAGAACGTGTGCTAGGATAGCCCGAAAATTAGGTTGTTCAAAACAGTTTGTTCATCAAGTGCTAAAGGATGTAAACGAACGATACAAAACGAATGAAGGAATTCAACAAATTAAGAGGGCAACGGAAGGGCTAGAATTTAAATGCGATCAACTTTGGTATTGTAAATAATAAGAAATTTTATATAAATATAAAAAAGATTATCCTTAGGAGGGTAATAAAATGCAACTAGACGCAATTTGGGAATTGAAAATTTATTATGACGATAGTGGTAGTGTCATTGATCCAGATTCAACTCCATACGTAGAAATAGTCAGTATACCAATAACAAGGTACACCTTTGAAGGTGCGATGAGATACGTACAAGAGGCACCAATAGCATATCAACACGATGAAGTGTATTGTCATTTCAGCACGGCTAGAAAATACGCCTTTGAACATTTGGCTTTTGAATTTCAACAAAACCGTCAACACGATTTACATAAATTATACAAAAACAAATGGCCATTAAACGTAACACAAAAAGAATTTAATTTTTACGATCCAAACGAATTTGGAGGTCGTGCGACATATAGTAATTATAAATTTTACGAAATTCCTTTGGAAATTAAATACCCTATTGAAAAGGTAACCGTTAACACTCTAAAACAAGGAGGCATAATAGGACAAGAGGAACAGCCGTTTTTTATAACAGATACTAAAAATATGAATTTAGTAAAAAAGGCAATGCCACTTACTGAATAAAAATTCAGTATTTAAAAGGGCAAGTGTTCCCTTCTTAGGCAACGGATAGTCCGTTAGGGGAAGAAAGAAGGATAGCTTGGGGAGCTATTAGAACACTTGCCCGACTATATCTATATTATTATATTTTTTAATCAGCGTTTCTTGAAAGGAGGTATTAAAAACGCTTCGTAAATTAGTAAAAAACAAACACATAAACAGACAACGACAAACACGTCAAAGTCAGAAAGATGAAAAAAATGGGATTTATTCCTTTAGAATCAACGCAACAATTCTTACCTCGTATTGATACAGACCTAAGGGCAGGGCGTTGGCATTGTGTGGAGCGTTCACAAGATGCGAACGGAAATTGGAACTCAGAAAAAATCGAAGTAGAAAAACCAAAATTCATTGCAGACCTTGCCAATTGTGCTATTGGTTGGACTGCTTTTGATCAAACAACAAAACGCCCTGACTCTATTATGTATCACAATCAAGATGGAATGCCTACTCGCCCAACTGATGAACACAAACAAGGTTTTGAGATTGTTGTGAAAATGGTAGGAGGCGATTTTGCCGATTCATTTAGAAAATTCGGCAAGCAAGGCATTGCTATTGTAAGGGCGTTTAATGAGTTAGTAGATGAATGGCAGAAACACGAAGAAAGTAAAGACCCAAATTTAGCTCCTGTTATCCACGTTACTGGGGCTGTAGCTACCAAAGCAGGTAGATCAACGAATTATCCCCCTAAATGGAAAATAGCCAAATTCGTTGAGCGTCCTTCTGAATTTGATCAGCATTTACCAGAACGCATGGAAGAAATTAACAAGCGTTTGGAGGCTGAAGCGGAGCAGAAGGAAAAAGAAATGCGTGAGGGCGATTTAGAGTTTGTCTAAAAAATAGATTAAGAGTATATTTGGCACCTCACGAAAAAGGTGGGGTGTCAAATATTAATCTATGAACAGACAAACGCTTATCTTAGATGGTGAATTACCTGCTATAAATGAGATTATAGCGACAACCAAATCTCATTGGTCTAAATATAGTCGAGTAAAAAAAGCCAATACTAATATTGTAGCCGCTGAAGCATTAAAACAAAAATTAAGCCCTATAAGTAATCGCGTAGATATCGTTTTTTTTCATTACAGAAAAAACAAAAGGAAAGACCCTGATAACGTTGCAGGGGGTGCGGCTAAAATTATATTAGATGGTTTAGTAAAAAGCGGAGTAATAAAAAACGATACAATGGAATTTGTGAATACCCTAGTTCACTGTTTCGAAATTTGCAAACAAAAACCGAGGATTGAGGTAATGCTTTATGAAAATTCGTGAAAGTTTAAAAACAAATGAAAGATTCCTAGCGGCCTGTAGTTATGCGGAAAAAGGTTGGCACGTTTTCCCAGTGCATTTTATTCAAAATAATGGAGAGTGTTCGTGCGGTGATTTAAATTGCACAAACAAGGGTAAACATCCTATTGTAGCAAGCGGATTGAATGACGCTACTACAAATACAGAACAAATAATTAAATGGTGGAGTGAGAGGCCTTTTGCAAACGTAGCAATTCGTACGGGAGAAATTTCAGGGATTTCCGTAATAGATATTGACCCTAGGCACGATGGAGATTCAACCTTAGATGAATTAATAGATAATTTTGGAGATATCCCTGAGACTGTAATGGCTATTACAGGGGGAGGAGGTTCGCACATAATTATAAAACATAACAAAGCGTTCCATTCCCAAAATAATATATTACAAGGCGTAGACATAAAATGCGATGGCGGCTATATCTTAGCGGAGCCCAGTAACCATTTATCAGGTGGAAAATATTATTGGGACGTAGCACACCACCCAGATGAAATAAGCCCCGTTGATTTACAAGCAGAGAATAAAAAGTTTTTTAATTATTTATCTGAATTACAAAACCCCGAATTCTTAACAGAAAAAGAAGTATTAAATCCAATTACGAATGAGGGTAATAGAAATGGCACATTAACAAGCGTTGCAGGGGGCTTGAGGCGTAGGGGATTAAATGGCGAACAAATTTCAAATATACTACATCAATTTAATAATGATTATTGTAACCCACCCCTTGAAAGCGTAGAAGTGGAACGCATAGCTCATGGAATGATGAGGTATCAACCAGAGCCCGAACCACCTTCAACAATTGATCCGTCTGGCGAGGTAAATACAACAGAAAATAATGCTATTACCAATTTACCATTAACGGATTCTGGGAATCGTGATAGACTAGTTAATCGCTACGGGAAACAAATGTTATTCGTTCCAGAGCAAGGTTGGAGAATATGGGATAACAGCCGTTGGAGTATTGACGTTTCTAACAGAATAACAGAAATGGCGTTGAACACAGCCAGAGTAATAAGGGCTGAAGAATTTACGGGCGTAGTTGATAAAAATGGAATAGACAAAGCAGAAAAATGGTCGTTCGCAAGTGAAAGCATATCACGAATAAAGGCGATGGTTGAATTAGCTAGTTCGCACCCTCAAATAGTTTGTGCGGTAAATGAATTGGACACTCATAAATATTTATTTAATGCAGAAAATACAACGATTGATTTATTAAACAACGAATGTATAGACCCTGACCCCGTTCACAGATTAACACAAAAAAGCCGAATGCCTTATGATAAAGATGCAACTTGCCCAAAGTGGTGTAAATTCATGGAAGAAATTCTCCCAGATAAAGAGGTTGTATATCATTTGCAAAAAATATTAGGCCTATCATTATCGGGAGATATGTCAGGCGAAGGTATGGCTATTTTATACGGAGAAGGTGCAAATGGAAAATCAATACTACTTGATGTGTTGTCTTGGCTTTATGGAGATTATTTATCCAATGCCCCTGCTCATACCTTTTTAAACAGTAGCAGAAACGAATCTATAAGAAATGATTTGGCTATGCTTCGTTCAGCAAGGCTTGTTACTGTTAGCGAGACAAATAAAGGAAGTTTTTTAGATGAATCGGTAATAAAAAGAACGGTGTCTGGTGATCTTGAAACGGCTCGCTTTTTACACCGCGAATTTTTCCAGTTTCGGCCACAATATAAAATTATATTAGCGACAAATAATAAACCAGAAATCAAAGGCGGCTCGCATGGAACTTGGAGAAGACTTCACTTAATCGAATTTGGAGTAAAATTTGGGAGCGATGGTCACCCCAAAGCAGGTAAAAAAGATAAAATTATAAGCGAGTTAAAATCTGAAGCCAGTGGAATCCTAAATTGGTTAATTGAGGGCTTTCAAAATTTTAGGCAAGAAGGATTAAAACAACCAAAAGCGGTTGAACAAGCAACGCAACACTACAGAGAAGATCAAGACCCCCTTGTTGAGTTTATAAATTCAAATTGTTATATAGATGAAAATATATCCGTTACGATATCAGATTTACGAGAAGCATATAATAATTATACAGAGCAAGAAGAGTCTGCAGTATGGTTCGGAAGGGCAATGGCCGAAAAGGGATTTAGGGCAACGCGTCAAGGGTCTGCACGAACTAGAATATATAAAGGGATTAGCCTAAACAGCGAAGGGCAAGACCTTTTAAGTAGGAATGCTCAATCCTTTCTTATAAGCTAACAGGGGCTAAATGGGTTGGTATTAGCTATATCAGCCCATATCAGCCCATATCAGCCAAACGGAGCAAATCATTAATTATTAAATTTAGCCCTTGCCCTTTATGTGGATCCTCTTTATTATATTATCAAGTTTAATAATTAGCTATTTAAAAGCGAGGGCAAAAATGCAAGTAACAATTAATACAGAAAACAAAGAAATTTTAGAATATTTAGAATTGTTGAAAAAAGAAATAGAACAAGAAAAAGAAATTCCCGAAGATGTAATGGCAAGTTTTTTAAGATGCTCGCTTGAAGATGTTTGGGAGCAAAAAGACGATTTTTTAAATTAATATTTTTTTATAAACCACTTACAAAACGAGGACAAAATGGAAAAGGCTTGGAACGATCTAAAAATGGAATGGCAACCATCGGGCGAATTCAACGGAACTAATTTGTCGCCTTTAGCCCGTACCGTATCTTGGCAAATTTTTATATTTTTAGTAAAAGATAAGATTGATAGGATTCCGCGGAGCATAGAAAAACCAACACACGATGAAGCATTAATTGAAGACGTAGTATGGGCAGTGCGTGACGAACAATTAAATAGATTAGATGTTTTGGATAATAGCACTGAGCAAGAATGGTTTGACGTTATTATGCTTTTCGTGCAACACGAAAGAGATAGAAAAAAATTCATTGAAGCCGCTGAAAAAAATGAGCGTTGCGAAATGCCTCAAGGCTTTATGGATAGCCAAGATTTTTCAGTGCCAAATTATCCAAAAGAAGTGTCGTTAGTATTAAGATAATTTTTTATTCTAAAAACAAATTAAAAATTGGGGGGGTTCAACGCCCCCCCTTTTTTTATTGTCCTTCCTTGAAAAGATCAACCAACCCTTGCATGATTATATAAACCGATACAATGGCTACTGTCTGCCAAGTCAGA
>VTLG01012926.1_pt1 | contig 33445 bp, 57 predicted proteins | sample 4694571 | NCBI WGS metagenome assembly VTLG01 (sample SAMN12604809, study PRJNA352737) | marine metagenome | biome: ENVO:00000447; feature: ENVO:00000209|ENVO:00000569|ENVO:01000036; material: ENVO:00002151; isolation source: viral sequences binned using virsorter ...
ATATTTGTTCGCTTGTTTTTTAAGACCGACACTTCTTATATCTCTGCCACATATAACACAATCTCTTTCTTTAGGAATATATTTTTTTAAATGGTATTGCCTTCTTGCCTCAGAAGCACACACTCTACTACAATATCTATTACCAGCACCAAAGAATCCAATCTCATATTCTTTATCACAAATATTACAGTTCCTTAATTTCTGCTTCATTATAACTATCCTTAACCTTTTCTGTGCAATCCTTACATAATATAAGTCTATCTACCTGTTTAAAACAACAACTATCACCCTTCTCTTTTAAACAAATGTGGCAGAACATAATAAAAAGAAAGGGAGTGATAGATATAAATCTATCTATAAGTCGTGCTCTCTTTCATATCTATCCTGTGCTTCCTTTTCTTTTTGCCGTCTCATGTATTCAACTATAGGATCAACATCATATTCATGATGGCACACCTCATGGTTTCGTTTGGTTATTCCTATAGTGCCTGATATGCCTCGGAAGTCCTGATAAAACTTCTGCAACACAGTATGATGGGTAAGATCAAGATGTCCACTTTCATTTAACTCACCCTTAACACCAATCTGTTCCTTAAAGTATTCAACCACATCTGTGTAGTAGTTCATTTCGATTCCTCTCTCTTTTTTCTTTTCCACATCTTAGATCGTTGTAAGAATTTCTTCCTATCAACTCTTACTAAATTATATATGTGTTCTTCACTAGTAAAAAGAGTTTTACATTTTTGTCCATTCAATATGTCCTCTAGTTCTTTCTTTCTCATTTCGATTCCTCCTTAACTTCATTAATCGCTACTTCTAACACTTGCCAAAAGTCATCCATTAATAAGTCAGTTCCTTTTCTTCTTAACCATTCCATAGATTCATCAAGTTGGTCTTCAGATAACTTTATGCCAAGTTCTTCTGCATGACAACGCACATCATCTTTTGCACAGATGAGCATAACTAAATCTTCACTATCATCTGACTTATCTCCCTGATGTACTGGGCTTCCTTTAAAGGTCATTTCGATTCCTCCTCGCCATCTGCATACTGTTTATAGTATTCAGATCTCTTAAGCCACTCATCTGACTCTTCGTCATGACAAATAGTATCTATCCAATAGTTAGAGGCATCACCTGTATTAGAAAACTTATCCCATGCTTCTTCTTCATTCTTAGCTATTATTGTCCAATTACCATGGAACTCATACTTAGGCATATCTACTTCTCCTCATGTTTGCCTAGATATAAATCCATCAATGATATTTTTCCTTTGATGTGATTTAGTTTATGAAGGTTTTGTATCTCTTTTTCGGTGAGTGTAAAGAGTTTGATTGTTTTGGAGTTTCTAGTACCAGAGTTTATGTATACATGCCATGCATTATAGTAAGTTGGTGTTTTACCACCACGCTTTCCTATAATTGGTTCACCCTCACATTTAACAGCTTCTACAGTTATACCCTCATTCCAAGACATAACATTTCCTTCTGCATAAGAATTTCCTAGTCTATGGACTGGATTACTACCCTGTCCTCGTATCTCGGTATAAAAGTTAGCCATTTCTCTTAACCTTAAGAGTGGACTTGATGTAGTTCATGTATCATTCTATGATAGATGAATAGATCACTGTCTGTCATCTTTAAGAAGTCTTCTTCGCTTATTCTATGAACAGGTATGAAGATGTTTTCCATCTCTAAACATTCCTTAAGAAGTTTCTTCCTGTCTAAGTGTGGTAATTTCCTTCGTGGTATCCATGCAGGTTGATCACCTATAGTATCAACACTTGATCTTACCCAAAGGGACTTAACACCTGCGTCATCAAGAGATACTAACACATCAACACCATCAGTATCTTTTACTATTCCTGCTGGTGATTCCTTAAGTTTCTCTTCTTCTTCATTAACAGTTGTGTTCATCACTTGCTTAAGAACATCTCTCCTAAATATCCTCACTTCCGTTAAGTGTTTGCAGTTCTTCCTATAGAAGTATCCTTTACAGGTACATTCCATAGCACTTTCATCAGGACTTAACCTAACAGTATACATTGTCTTAGGATCAAGAGATGATGGGACTCTAAACTCTAAGGCAGAGCCATTAACCATTTCTATTCCTTTAGTTGTTATGAAGGTCATTGCCTCATCACCTGTATCAGTTTTGTCTTAACTTCCTTTTGTATAAACTCTGCTGCTCTATCCATAGATGGAAACTCTATCAAATGCTTTCCAAATATTTCCCTTAAGACATCACTTGTATATCCATTAGGTTCTATGTTTATACACATCACATTATTTACTGATTGCTTTGCAGATTTCAATGCCTTCTTACACAGTTTCTTTATTTGTCCATCACCTAAACTATGTCCGTTCTTACTGAACTGTGGATAGCCATCTGTTATTAGTATTAACAGTTTGTTCTTTGCTTTCATAGTACGTAAGGTTTTTGCGCTATGTTTTAACCCTTCATGTGTTGGTGTTTCATAGAAGGAACCTGATCCACTATGTACACTAGTACTAATCATTTCACAATCCTTTAAGGTATTTATCTCGGTTAATCCGACATCACCATTATGATCTGATGACCAGACATTACCTCTAATGATCAGTTCATTGTGTTGTTTAGATATTCTAAACAGACTCGACACTAATGTTTGTGCCTTTCCTATCTTATTGTTATGATCCATTGATCCTGATCCATCTATAGAAACAAACACAGATAGTCCGACATCTTTCTTAGTTGATATGAATGGATCACCATGACCAGATACACGAGTGTTTACGTATGCATCTATGTCAATCTCATCACCTGTGTCTGATAATGTATTGGTTTCTCGTTCCTTCATTCTTCTTAAGATAGTGTTAAGTTCATGTACCATGTCCTCATTCTTATCAGGTTCTACGGTCATTCTCTTTACCATCTTAATATTTGCTGGTGTTTTTGGTGCAATCATACCTTTAATACTAGACTGTATATCTACTACATTTTCTTCACCTTCTTCTTTACATATCTGAATAACCTCTTCATGATCTAAGTTATCCATCTCGCCTTCTACATTATCTATCTTCTTAATGTCTTCCACCCTATCTTGGTAAGAATCCTCTCGCTCATACAGACCTGTTTGATCATTAGCTATTTGATCTCTAACCTCTTCACCATGTCTTTTCTGGTACTCGCTAGCTTCATTAAGACTCCTTCCATGCTTAGGATCAAGCTTATTATTTAGTTCCGTTGATCTATTACAAAGTTCATCAAGTTTATTTTGCAACCCTTGTAGCTTATCAATTTCCTCTTGAGTTGAGGCAACACCATTGTTATCGTTAAAGCTTCCTACAAGTTCTTCTTTCTCATCATATGTTTTATCATACTCAGAATTAACTTGTTCTTGCTCTTCTAAGTCATCTTTCAGGTTATCACCACGTTTCTTTGCTTCATCTACTAACTTAGGTAGAAGTTCATCTTGGAATACAGCTATAGGTGCATAAGCACTTGTACCTTCTACTTCACTTATGTTATCAATGAGTTCTTTGTCTTTAACTAGATCATCTCTAAACATTCTTGCTGCTAGTAGCTGTTCTACTATAGTATCATTCTTTTCTAACCTCTTACCAACTGCGTGTCGTGCATCAGTAAACATAGACTTTGTGCCTAACCATATCTTAGAAGTTAATGATTCAATCCTTTGATCTTCTAGTACATTATATACTAGAGTCCAATCATCTTGCAGTTGTTGAGTTAGCCTTGATACAAGCTTGTTATTCATGCGATTTATACTTCCTTTAGAGAGAGTACCAACACCTATTGTAGCTTTACCTGCATCACATTTAAGGATTGTATCATTAACCTCACTGTTCTTCAGGCGTTCTCCAGCATGATTTGTATATATTATTTCAGACCTAACTCTAGGATTTCCTACAGGTTCAAGACTAGCAGTTATGTTTATACCGTCTTCCTTAAGAAGTTTATTAAGATCACAAACTTCCTGCTCAGCTCCTATATTATGTGCAGTTATCTCTGACATTCTTTTGATCTTCTCAAAGTATCCTGACATGAATGTGTTATGTAATGCATGACTCATTTCATGGTATATTGCTGTCTTAGTTGGTATGCCTTTAATTGCTGGTGTGGCTATTGTTATTCCATAACCCTCTTCAGGACTCTCTAATCCATTAAGAAACTCTTGTCGTTTTATGTAGTTTGCATTAGTAGCACGATATTCTATAGAGATTTTCTTGCCAGTAATTTCCTCAACAATATCAACACGCTTACGATAATAATCATGTGTTGGTAGTATTTCATTAGACTTTGGCTTATACTGTTTCTTTTGTTTCTTCTTAGTGGTCATTTCTTATTACCTATGATCTCCATTTTCGTCTACTTTATACCAGAAGTTATCAAAGGAGCCATACTGTCTAACATATCCATGTTTAGGACACTCACCATCATACCATACTGAATCACCATCACCATTGATATCTGTATCCCACTCTACATCTGCACAATTACAATCTGATTCATCTTTAAGTCTTTCTTCCATTGGTATTTCTTTAGTGGTCATTTCGATTACAGTCCTAATTTATCTAAGGCTTTATTTATTTCTTCTCTTGATTCTTCTGATAGTTCATCATAATAATCCATGAGAATATTATATGCCTCTTTGTATTTAGCCATGCTAAGGAATATCAGCATACTTGTCTTTGACAATTTTATATATTTCAGGGTGTTTAGATTTTAGATGTTTTAGCTTTGTTTTATAATCATCTTTAGTAAGTACACTACAATATGGACATGCCTTAGTGGTCATTGCTCAGTCTCGTTTATGTATGCTTTAAGATACTCTACCTTACATGGTTTAATATACTCTTCTGCTACAGCATAGTCTTTATGATTAAGATTAATAGATGCACCACCTATTATTCTCTCTGCTTCTCTAGGTGAATGTATATTATCCATAACTTCTGCATACTTTTCATCGCCTTTCTTATGCTTATTATATATTACAACACATAAACCAGCTTCATGTTTACAGCTCTTCTTAACCCAGCAAGCAAGTTTACGCTTACAATCTAAGCATGGGCATTTCTTACAGGTCATTTCTGATCCTCCTTAAGTTTCTTTTCAAACTCTTTAACACGTTCTATTAATAATTGATCTAGAACATAAGAAGTTCCCTGCATTATCATATCTTTAGGTATATTCCTTTCAAGGTTTAACCCAACAGCAGCTATAATATATGGTGAAGTTATAGAGAAATCACATGCTTTTATGTGTTCTTTTCTATTGCATACCTCACATATAATATCTTCAACACCTGCTATAAGTTCAGGAGTTTCTTTAAGTTGTTCGTGAGATATTACTGCTAATATAGCACTCTTCTGCTCTTTGTTTGGCTTATCATGACCATGCATACAATAGTAAACCCAGCCTTTAAGGTCTTCACCATGACTGTGTTTAGTATAGTATTCCTCTAAGTCGAATCCACTAGCTAAGAATAGGTTTGGTAATTCATCTACGTTCATGCTTCTATCTCCTTAAGCAATGGTTTGAAGTTTTCGTTTGTTTCCAGACTCATTATATATTCTATAACTTTGTCCATTGCAATATCCATTTCTACCATACTTTGATTGAAGTATTTTTCATCATCACCTATGTGATTTCCATCATCATCTTCAATCATATATTGTTCTATATGTTTTCTGAGTGTTGGTAATTCTACACCTATGTTTTTCAAGGCATTTACATCACCATCATCATCAAACTCATCATATACCATATTAGAGCCACCATTATTGAATAGCTCATAGTAAAGATTTGAAGCTCTTCTGAATAATTCAACCCTTGTATCTTGTGCTACGCCTTTATCTGGAACTAACTTTCTTAAAATATCTCCTTGTTTTTGATATTTTCCGTTCTTATTCCAATAAGTTTCAGCGTTCATATCTACTTAAGCTCCTTATATAAAAGACTGGATTTGGGCGTCAATCTGGTGTACAACCCTATGACTAAAGAAGAGAGGGAGTCCCTTAATATATTAATTAAGGGTATTAACTCGCTCATGAGAATCTCATCTTTAAGTCGATAGCGAATGTATCGTTAATAGATTTCCTTATTAACTCACGCTCTGTCATGTCTTGGAACTTAAACAGTACTGTTTTCTCTAATGCATACTCTAATGCTACTGCACCACCACATAGTTTATCTTGTATCCTAAACTCTGATGTAAACTGTGCCAAGTCTCTAGGTGATACCACATATTCAACATCACCTTTCTGCTTAAGCATGTATATATCTGAGCATAGTGTTAGTACTGCATCTCTATAACCATCAGGTACATTAGTCCAATCAATTATTTCCTTTAAGGAATCAACATCAGGATAGGATATATAATATCCTGTGAATCTTGATAGTAATGCCTCTTGTAATTGATTAACACCTGTGTAATGACTAGGGTTTCCTGTTGCTATAAATGCTAGGTTAGCACCTTCATTTAATCGCCACACCTTACCATCATTACTCTGTATCATACGTCTGCCATCTAATAGTGAAGCAAAGATTAAACTAGTTTCGATAGGCATGTTAGCAAACTCATCTGCTAAACCAATCGTTAAGTTATTAACACCATGCTTCTCTGCCATATGATTAGCACAACAAACAAGATTAACTGCGAATCCTTTAACGGTCTCGCCACTTAAACCTTTAAGTCTATTGTATCCAATGATATGTTTATCGCCTGTGTTATAGTTGCCTTGCATAGTAAGTAATGCTTGACACTTACCTTGTTCATAAAGATCACTTGCTATATCATGTACGCAAGCTGTCTTACCTGTACCCTTATCACCAATTAACATAAGTGGATCAGGTGAATGTATTATATGTCCTAATACCTCTGCCCTTAATCCATTATGATCTTTGTAGTTGGCTACCATTCGTTTAGGTATAAACTCTGTGTCATAATCTACTTGTGCATAGACTGATTCCTCTTCAGGTTTAGAGATCGGATTTAGTGGATCGTTTATATTAACTGAAGGTTGCAATGGTTGTTGTTGCATATTGTTAGAGGCTAATGATTGCATGTACTTAATAAACTCAGGGTGTCTAACGAGTTCTTCGTAATGCTTTTCTCTCTCATTAACAATGGTCTTCTTAGTGAAGCTAGCTCTTGCTATATTACGTGCAACTATTGTTGCATCATATCTAAGATCATCTTTGTCGGTCATTGTTTCTTACCTTTAAATGTCTCAGGCTTATAAGATGGATCTAACATCATCTTAGCTAACTCATTATTAACGTGAGCCTCAGCTTCTTTAGATACCTGTGATTTACAGATCTTACATTCACACATTAGGAAGTCTCCTTAATGTTAAGCCACTTACGATTAACTTCAACGTGCTTAGCTTCATCAGGGTTAGACTGAATCATGTCATCATAAAGATTACATAACATTGTATAAACTAAGTTAAGATTCTTTTGAACATCATCTTTATCAAAGTCCCAACCTTTACTAGTATCGTATCCACCTGTAAACTTACCATCTTCAATGTGATTACCTATCTGTTTTAATAGTAATGCACACATCTCTAGGTTCTGATTAGAAACATTAGTCTTAAAACTGTTGCTCATTGTGGTCTTAACCTCTCTAACAAGCCATCAGGATCAGCTTCTAATGCGTAATCATATATTAAATGTTGGTCGTGTTCTCCAACCAAAGTTAATAACTTATCAGCTTGTTCCTCAGTTAATTTACACTCACTAATCATATCAATCAGTTTATCTACTGTTAAATATGATACGAGTATGAAATTATTCTTACCATCATACGTTGTATATGTGTGATGATTCTCTTTCATAGTCTAGTTATGTTAAGTTCAGTCTTTGGTTCGCCTAGTTCTAACAAGGTTGTACCATACTTTAAACCCTTAAGGTCATACTTACATGTAGGACATGAATGTTCTTCAAAATGATTAAACCTATACATATCTAGTGCTTGTCTTGCTAGTTCTTGCATACATTTATAGTCTCTTGAATTAGACCTATCCATATGGTTTAATAACTTAAGACATGAATGTATAAACTTAACACATACTTTATCAGTAGAAAGTATCTCTACTGCATAGTCATTAGGACTTGCTGTGTCTCGTGGTTTACCATTAATAGTCTTAGATAGACCTTGAGTTTGCAACTTACTCGTACTTACACACTAACTACTACGCTTTAATCTATAGACACCACCTGTTCTCCTTTATGGACTGACGCTTTACATAAGCTACCATTTCTGCCTGTCTTATTAGGACAGTTGCAGTGGTTATTATGTGATAACAATAAAGAGGGGGAAGAAGGTTTGCCCTTCAATGTAGTACCATACACCATATCATATTCAGAGTCAATGGTAATAAAGCTCTTAAACATGCCACTTATGTGCACGTATTTAAAAGCATTTATCTTTTCATCACTCTTAGTATGCTTCGTGTCCTTAATAGGTAGTACCATTAACTTACCACCTATTATCTTCTCGAGTGCTAGTATTCTAAATACATCTATTGGTTTGATTGCTCTAGGTAAGAACAATTCCTTAAACCAACTGCTTGTATTACGATAGTCATTAAGAGAATCTATTACCCTATTCATCTTAATAAGGTCTGACTCTTTAATAAAGCCTATCTCCTGCGCACCGATAAAGATATGCATAAGGTTTCTCTTAGCACGTATGATACGTGATATGATAGCCTTGTGCCTTCTAGGTACAATATCACTACTTAAACAGCCTGCTACTGAATCAGGTATTTGTTCTATACCTAACTCACTACATATGCCTGCTAATACTGTAGTGTCTGGTTCGCTTGGTCTTATTGTAGTATAGATGTCATCCATACTCATAGGCTCTCGTCTTATAGTAGAGGTGGTCTTATTCATTTATATCACCCTCTTACCACGTAGACATATACTAACACAATACATAGTATAGGAGCTGTGGACTTTGCGATTTTCAGCGATTTCTCTCATTGACTATATTAATACACATGGATTTATAAATCTTTTCCACCTATTCACCGTAGGAAAGGTAGGAAACATGACTGGGTGAGGTATTAAACTAGTTCTATGCGTAGTTAGGAACAAACTTACTCTATCATACCTTAAGCAAATCACTACATAAGCACCAACATTACCTAGTATAAGCAAGTCTATAGTACCTACTGAACCACTTATTGTAAACAGTCCACGCCTATCGAACCTTAGTATAAACCCTAATAACGTGGTCGCCTACCTAATATAAAGGCTTCGATTCGTTCTCTATATACATATACTAAGGACACCACCATGCACCATACCATACCATACATACCATACATAACGTACATAAGCAATGCAAACATATATATATAGTTAAGTACTTAATTATATTATATACATACGCGCGTATACTAATTAGTAGTACTAATAGTATTATTATTAGTATTATAGTGTACATATACTAAGGAGGGATTTTCTTAATTAAGCAGTGTACATATAGGCAGACCGTCAGGTCTGCCGATAGTATCTATAGTATGGTAGTTAACATAATAACAGCGTTATATTAGGTCTATTCGTAATTAGGCACGAACCCAAACGCCTATATAATCAAAATCGACTGCCTTAATTATGGTCAGAGCAAAATCTGAAACTGCTGTGTTAAGCGCACTTAAGGCAAATACTGAAGCCTTAGACCGTTTAATGGCTATGTTCACAGGCGCACAAGTTGCACCAGTGGCACAAGTAGCACCACAGCCAGCACCAATTCAACAGACAGCCGTTGAGGTTAGGCAGTCAATCGAGGAAATGAAAACGATGTTAAGAACCGTAGGCGTTCAAGACCACGAATTCGTTATCACAGCCTCAGGTAGTTTGCGAGTCGTTAAGCCTTGCTGGAGTCGTGTAAAAGACTTATGCAAGATTACTAACGAGCAGGCTATTGTAAAAGTTGAATTACATGCATAATCGGCTTTAATTAGCCCACGAATAGAACCAAAGGGCGCAGACGTGCGCCCTAAAAGTTTTTTTTTATTTTACTATTTCCACAGTGTAGCCAGCCAAAGTTTGCTCCACCCAGTGCTCATGGAAAAAAAACGATTTTCCACTCGCATGGAAATTACAGATAGGTACAAATCGGATCAAACCATAACAGAATAGGGTGGGATTTGTGCCTAAATACGAAGCAAGTTACCTACCGAATATTATCTTAAGAATGCTCTCTAAAACCTGAAGGATAGACAAACGAATCTCCAGATTCTCATTCTCATCTTCTACGGTGTATATAGTCTTAACCGTACTATCTCCATACGTAACATATATATCATGGGAGCCCTTCTCGGTGGGGTTAAGATTAGTCTCAAAGTCTCCACTACTATCGGTCTTTACAATCTTATTACTAGTTTCCATACTCGGAGAAATAGTAGTTACAGCCACTATAGAATCTGGTGCACTGTTGCCTGTTATTATATTATCATTTATATTAACGGTGGTTACAACAGGAATAACATCATCCTTAATGACTATTTGACCACTATCAGTATCAGTATACCAATCATATGTATTTGGTGGATAAGGAAAATCACCTATCCATGTACTGTTAGCACCTATAGGAAAACTATAAAGTTGTTTGTTAGTAGGATGATTACTAGTACCTACACCTTCTTGGTTCATATTAATCGTGGAGTTAGTTAGATTAGTAAGTTTAACAGTATCTCCCTGTTCTATTTCTAAGTATGCTGGCAGGGAATTAACGAATGCATATTCTTCTCCATAAGCATTTAATACAAACATCGTTGCAAACGATATTACAAGTACGGAGATTAATACCTTCGATATGTTTTCCATGTTAGATCATATATATTACTCAATATAAATGTACTTTTTCTTTTTAGCATTCATTCTTGGTTTTGTCCTAAGTTTACCATGACAGCAGGGACATCGATTCTTCTTCCACGCAATTTTATGATCTACCCACTTTGCACAAAAACAGCAATAACCATGCGTTAAAAATGGTAAATTATGTGCCTGTCCACCACCAGCAGGTCTCTTCCACTTTGCATTATCACACTTTCCCTGACATCTAATCATTTGTCTTCCAACTCATGCTTCATAACATCATCTGGAGTATGAACATCGTTACCTGTACTGTTCAATTCATCACTAATCATTGTACTCTGTATTCTAAACAAACATCTAATCAACTGTCTTTTTGAATGATCTACGAACATTTCATTACATGCAATACATATAATTTTCTCTAATTGCTTATTACCCATCATATTTATCACCATCTTGTTTACATAATGGACATTTTCCACTATGAGACATGTACCTAGTATGGCACTTTTTACAGAACATCAATAATAATCATACCTCGCACCACGCCAACATACCATACACATTTCATTACCCATTTTAATGTTTTGAATGTCTTTTTTCAAATCAAGTTTCTTACCACAAGTCTTGCAATTCATACTCTTAACCACCTAGCCACTTGATTCTTTGGATACTCTTCTTTATGAAGATAAACTGCACAACGATGACATAGGCACCATAACTTCCAACATTTTCTGTTATTTACAGAGTTCCTATTAACCTTACCACATGACTTACATCTCATAGATTATCATACTCCCATTCAAATTTACAGTCTGGACATACACACCATTTCTTAACAAGTTTAACATGCTCCTTTAGACAGTTTCTACATCTCATAATCTGATAAACCACCGTCTTACTACATACTTACGTACTATTGCTATGCTTGTATATATTGAAGATACAGCAAGCATTGTAGATATGCTATAATCCATTATTCCTTCTGCAAACAAAGGAAGAACGAAAAAATTAATCGGAAGATATATTACAAATCCAAGAAATACGTCAAATATAGACTCTGTAAATGATTTCTTTTTAGTATCTATACCATGACATCTGCACTTACAACTAATCCTTACATCATCAAGACATAAAGGACATAGTGGTGCTTTAGTTTTTGTGTTCTCTCTCATAAGCCTTTATCAACTCAGTTATAAGTTTAAGTCTGTACTCACTTTGATGCTTTGTAACATCATCAGATCCATTAAAATTAACCTTTATATTAACCCAGTCATCATAATGCTGTTTCCAAGTCTTATCATCATTATACATTACCATTTGTCATCATTCCCAAACGGATTTTTCTTTACAGGTACCTTTAAACGTTTCCATTCTATACTCTTCATTATTTCAATATAACGTAGTTTTTCTTCCTTATCTAATAGTCTCATCGTGCACTCCATGCTGTAGACGTATTAAGATCACCCTGTCTTGTAGGTTCTGGTCTAGGAGTCCATTGATTTTCCTTGAATTCACACCAAGCCCTCCAGCAAAGCATTGCAACACCCAATGGTATTCCAACACCAGTGCCTATAAAGAACAAAGCAATAAGCAGATGAATATCAATCTTCCAAAAACCACCTCTGGTCTTTACGTTTCTAACTACAGGATCAGTTTTATCCATGAGGAACATCCTCCAAAATACCATCATCATTGTGAAGTATACCACTACTCTCACATTCCTTACACGTATTCATTGCCTGAAACCTTGGATTCCTAATCTTTGCAATCAAGTTGAAAACCATATTATCAACTCTGGTCAATTCCTTTGCAATACTCTGAAGTTCTTTCTCTATCTCACTACTATCCATACAGCCTCCTACATGTACCCAGTTATATATCTTTCCCAAATACCATCATTTTTTTCCGAAGTTCGCTTCGCTCACGTTAGACGCTGCCTAAGTGTCCACTTCTTCTTGCTTCTCTTCTTTTATCTGATCCTCTGCGAGGAATGTTAGTTTCCAAAACACCTTCTTATCGGCATTAGGTATAGACTCTACTTCTTTTAGTCCCCAACAACGTTCAAACCAGACGAAGATTTTTTTAAAGTCTTCTGATGTAAGTTCTACCATACTGTGAAACATGTTTCCGAGTATTTAAAGTAATACCAGCTATTTCGCAACGATAGACCTTATCTTGGTGGCAAGATATATGCAAGCTCACACCACTGGCACTACACAATATTTATTAATACACCATATATTTAATATTATGGTAGATATTTTAGGAAAAAAGAAGGAAAAAGAAGTACCAGTAAGCGAAAAAAGGTGCACATGTCCCTCTTGGAGAGACTTAGATTGCCCTGAACATGGTGGATAAACACCATTACAGTTTTTTGACAAATCTGGACAATGTTTAAATAACACCTGTTTTATGAGTATATATGGGACTTATTGATGCCATAAAGGGCGTATTTAGAACTAGTAATAAATCCTTTACTGAATCAACAGTAAGACCATCAATTTCTCAGCCATATATGAGCACCGATACAGGTGCAAAACTTCCAATATTTCCGTTTCCACTCATAATGATTTATGAGTTAGCAGACAACATCGATGCAATCAGAATCCCAGTAGAAACAATCAATCGTGAGATGTTTAAAAATGGATTTGAAATTGTTGAAAGATTTAAGTATAAATGTAATAACTGTTCAAAAGAATTCCAATACAAACCACTAAAAGGAGAAGAATTAGATACAACAACAACTGACAATGTACTTTCTGGTGAAACGCTAGAGTGTGATACATGTGGAAGTAATGATCTAATAAGACCAATACCAGAACACAGGAAGCAACTTGAGAGCCTAATGACGAAGAGAGTTAATGGAAACTCACAGACGCTTGAAGATGTAGCAAGACAACTCGAAAGAGACCTTGAAATTGCAGATAATGCATACATGCTTTTACTTAAGAATTATTGGGTTGATGATACATCTGGTAAGATAGATCATAAAAAGAGTGAAATTAAAGAAATTATAAGAGTAGATCCTCCACAAGTTGCGATGATCGCAGATTCTGACGGCAGAATTGGTTATGATGACAAGAGAAACCAGATATTTGTATGTCCAAGGTTCGAACATCGTGATAAAAGACTAACCAGTAATGTATGCGATCAATGTGGAGCACAGGCATTAAAAGCAGTATGTGAAGTTAATTCAGTATATTCAATAGGTATACCACAACCAAAACGTGTTATTTACGCAGATGGTGAATTAATTTGGAAGGCAGGAAAGTATAAACCAGCATTAGTTTACGGTTATAGTCCAATTTACTCAATATGGAGTAAGGCAATGTCATTATCACATATGGATGAGTATGTTAGAAAGTATTTCGATAAGATGAGACCACCAAGAGGCATGTTAGTTATTGCATCAAGGAATTATGAAACATTTAGAAAGTCTTGGGATGCATTAGAACAAAAGGCAACAGAAGATCCTTACATGATACATCCATTACTTGTAGAATCAGATAAAACTGGAAAAAACCTTGCACAGTGGTTGGACTTTACAGGATCATTGAGAGAACTTGAATTTATTGAAGTAAGAAAAGAATTAAGACAGATTATAGGTGCAATTTATGGAGTATTACCACTTTACTACGGTGAAATGGTTGGTGGTTGGTCACAAGAAGGATTACAAGTTACAATTACAAACAGAGCAGTAAAATGGGGACAAGACATCCTTTACAAAGCATTTTTCAAGAGATTGGCAGAGATGCTTGGAGTAGAAGACTGGGACTTGGTACTAAAAGCAGGTGAAGAAAACGATAAACTAAGAGAATTACAACAAGATGGTGTAGAAATACAAAACATGCAGGCATTACAGGGAATGGGATTCGAAGTAACAAGATCACATACTGGTGACTTTAAAGTATCAAAAGATCCAATTAGTCCAATGCAAGTAGAGGGAAGAGGTCGTGGTAAAGAGTTAGGAGAAGCAGAAGAAGACCGACAGTTTAATCAAGGTGAACCAGAATTATCAAGACCATCAGATACTGGTGGTGTTGCACAAGGACATCCATCAAGTGGTAAGGGAACATCAATGAGTAAGAAAAACTATCCAGATGGAATAACTCCAGCAAACTTTAGCGTAGTAAAAACAACTTTACAAACAGCAGCAGACTTTGGCTGGACAAAAACAAAAACAGTTGACGAGTTAAGAAAATCTGGACATATGACAGTAAGACAAGCTAGAGAATTAGTTAAGAATGAGTTTGGAATGTTAAGGAGGTGGGAAGATGAAAAAGAAAAGTAAGGACACTGTGGATGTTAAAGGTGGACAAGTAAAAGTTTTCAAGAGTGAAGTTGCAAAGCCAGTTACGAAGAAAGTTGCTGTTGTTGCAGATAAGGTTGTAACAAAGGGAACAACAAAGTATTCAGCAGACTATAGTTTGATAGATCAGACAATAGACGAGATAAAGAAAGCAAGCAGAGCAGTGTGTTCAAATCATTATGCTACTAACAATGTTTACATTATTTTGCAAGACGCATTAAAGAGAGTAACATTAGCAGAGAAGTAATGGCAACAAAACTCAATGTTGATACTGGTGGAGAGGAAATAGGCAAAAAACTATGGAAAAAACACCAAAAAGATGAATATACAAGAGTTGATCATTATAAAGAGGCTATATGCCTAAATTGTTTCAAAAGAGACGCTGCTGCTGCAACTATAGCCGATATATGTGGTAATTGCGCTGGAAAGCGTGGTAGAGAGCCACTTTTAGCCAAAGTTGCCGAAAAAATGTATGGATTATGTTTTTTCTGTGGTACATATCAGTTTAATATAGAGCAAATCAACGCTAGATTCTGTAGAACTTGTCATAGAAGAATTGCAAATGTCACCAAAGAGTATAACAAAAAAGGTGGTATGTTTGGTACAGATCCATTCTGGATTAAGATGAGAAAGAAAATGGGCAAGGATTGGAGAATTTTATTCAACGAACAACATCAATCAACAAGAAAATAGGCTAATCAGAGATTTTTTTACGTTTTTCTAACTTCCACTTTGTATATTCCAACAAATCAGGTGGTGTTAAGTGTAGTTCTAATAATTTTTCAATATTACTAAGTTTTTCATTAGTTTCCATCAATAGATCCTCTACTTCACCTAAAACGAAGTCAAGTTTCATTATTTGTCCTTTAAAACAAAATTAACTCTATCCATAGTAAGATCATAATATCTGTTATTATAGTCAATTTTTCTGTTTTTTTTCAATTTATCTCCATAATAACGGTCTACTTTAACCTCAAAGAATGGTTTTCGTAATAATTTTGGAAATGCTTGTAATTTATTTCTCTTTACATTAAAAAGTAGTTTATCATGCAAAATAAGTTTTTCATCACCAGTTTTGTAATCGTCAAAACTTGTATTTCTGAAATGAACTATAGATCTTCCTATTCTTGGTCTTTCTTTTATTTTTTTATATTCTTCAACTATCCATAAAACATCGTTTGGCTTTAAGTACATGTCTGTTATTTTTATACAATGTGTCTCTTCTTTTAATTGTTGACCATAAAGTTTTTCTAATTCACCAATATTTTCATATAAATAAAAAGAAGTGCCCATTATTCATACATACAAATACTTATTAATAAACGTATGTTTTTAAATTTATGGTAAAGAGAAGTTCAACAAAACCATGTGACTGTGGTATGAAGCGATATGGATTCAAACGTGGAAAGGCAAGAGTTTATTTATGTTATACATGTGGCATGTTTGAAGGAGAGAACTTCCCTGACGATGTGTTATATGCATTAGTAGGAGAGCCTATTTTACTTCTACATCTAATAGAAACAGAGTATCTAAAACCAATACCATAAGATAATTTAAATACGTCAACAGCAAAAGATTTTTATGGCAAAGAACAAAGTAAAGAAAGGACTAGCAAAAATCGCAGGAAACTTTGGAATATCATTCTTTTCACCACTCGTGGGAGGAAATGCAGCAGAGTTATTATTCGATGTAGGATTAACCTTTCAAATGGCTCTATGGATCGCATTGTTTTCAGCGTTATTCATAACTGGCTTAAGCATTAGTAAGGAAGCAGCAGAGTGGGGTAAAAATGGTAAAGCCTGACAGAAAACGATGTAATTGGGCAAAGGAATTACACGATAAGCTGTGTATCCATTGTCTTTTTTTTAAGTAAGATTTAAATACTTGCTATTTGGTGAGATCTCATGGTAGATCCAGTATTAATAACTGTTGGAGCAGCAGTGATTGGTGCAGGATTAAACTGTCTACGAGGATACCTACACAGAACAGACGAGTCTTTCTCTGCAAGGAAATTCGCAGGTGCTTTAATCATCTCTACATTCGCTGCAATAGCAATAGCACAAACTATAGCTACTGAAGGCATTGGAGAGGTTGGCTTAGCCCTAATAGGCTTAACCACTGGTTTCACAGTCGATTTCGCAGTTACAAAAGCAAAAAAAGAGTAAAAGTAGGTATACTACACAATAACCTCTATCTTTTTTTTATGAAAAACCTTATAAACTATGTTTTAATCTGTTATATAATGGAAAACGGTTTGTATTTCAGCAACCTTATTACAAAAAGTCTAGAGCCTGTAAGCTCAGAGGAAAGGTTTTTTGAAGGTTATCTAACAGTAGAAGTAAAAGACAAACAAGGAGAAATTACAATAGTTGATGAATTAATGAAGGTTTTACCTGTATGGATGGATAGAGGAGCACCAATTTCAGATACTCATTCAAATAGAATAATAGGAAAGGGTATAAATTATGCAAGAGCAGTATACAAAAATGACAGTGGTGAAGAATTCCCAGCAATTAAGATAACAGGTAAGATACATAAAAATTATGAATTAGACAGAGAGATATGGGAGAAGATTAAAAAAGGAGAATACAAGGGACTTTCATTTGGAGGTGCTACAAAATCAGATAGAACACCAAAAGTAATGAAAGACGGATCAGTTGCATATGCCCTAAAAGACTTGGAGCATTATGAAGTTGCAGTTTGTAAAGATCCAGCAGTTCCATTAGCAATTATTACAGATTTTAATCCAATAGCAAAATCTATGGCAGGTAATACTGAAGAACGTGATGGTAAAATGGTAATCAAGTGTTCAAAGTTCGGATGTGTCGTAGAGAAAGCAGATAAAGAAGTAGAACTAACAGAAGGAGGAAAAAAAGTATTAGACGAAGCAAAAAGATATGCACAATTAGAAATGTATAAAGCAGATTTAAGAGGAATTGAAACATTTGAAGGAAAGGTAGAAGCATTAATGAGAGAAGGTAAACCAAGAGCAAACGCAGAAAGAATTGTGGGTTCATTCACAAAGAAATACGAAGGTGATAGCGAACCTGAATATCATGATGAGTCAGTAATTCCAGAAGAAGACGAACCAAAAAAGAAGAAAACCAAATCACGCACATATGATACTGCAAAAGAGGAAGAAGAGGCATATAGAAAAAACCATGAAGATCATTATGGTCAACCATGTAAAGGTTGTGTTGATGGTAAACCTACGAAAAGTGCATTAGAAAAAATACATGCTAAATATTTGGATAAATCAGAAGTATACGGAACTGATTATGCATCTCATGTATCACAAGCACCAGATACTCCTAGAGAAATGGAGTTGGAAAAAGATAAGAAGATAAAAAAGTTTATAGAATTAGATGAAGAATTAGAAAGAATAATTGACAAAGCAAGACTTGAAGAAGATGGTAAAGACCTTTCAAATACAGGAGGAGATACAAGCAGTCTATATAATCAAGGAGGAGCAGGGCAGCAAAGACCAAATTCAAATAAATCAGAACCAAATGTCCAACAGGGAGTAGCAGGTGGAGAAGTACCACCACAATGGATAGGATCAGGTTCACCATATCCAGAAGAAAGAGACGATAAAAAAGCAACAGTAAGGAGAAGAAATTTAATTCAATCATATAAAGAACTTAAAAAGTCAGCCTTTGAACTTGATATAGCATGGTCTAATATTGATCTAGCAAGAGATATTCATGTTTCAAAAGACGCACCTACAGACACAGTGCCAAAAAAACAAACAGGTAATATTCCAAAGAAAGATCTTAAACATGAAGATTATTCAGAACATCCACAGCATTTCAGACGAGATCCAGAACGTGGTACTGTTGAGATATACGATAGAAAATTAGATCCCAAAGATCAATATGAACGAACAGAGCATTTAGGAAGGCTTGGTCAGAATTTCCAAGCTGAATCAACATCTGCAAGAAACAGAAATACAGAAAATGTTGGTTTGATTCGAAATGAAAGAAGAGCTCCAAATGAGATGGGCAGAGAATATGGGCACGATCAATACAGAGATATGCGTGAGGCTCTTGAAGATGCAACACAAAGAGAAGATAAGAAAACAAAAGATCTTAAGAGAAAAGCAATTATTAATCTAGCAGAAATTTTAAAGAAAAAGGGGACAAAAAGAAGAGATGCTACTGGAACTAGAGTGCCAGTAGGTCGAGATGAAAGAGTTCAAAGTCATGCTCAATATGGTGCTGGTGAAGAAGGTGGACAATCTCATGCTACACAATCTACTTTGGCAAGACATGGAACAGGTCATGATGCTGGAACTGCAATGGTGAGAGGAAGATCACCACGAATGTCACAAAGGAAACCAACTACAACAACAGAAGAATATGCAGATAAAAGAGGTGTTACTGGCATAACAGATCACCAACATTTAACACCACATCAAATATATACACTTGAAGAAGCCCTTACAAGAAAGAGACATAACAATTTAACACCACATGAACTAGATGTACTTGGATATGCTATGGAGAGAGTTTCCCATGGGGGGAAAAACCAAAAAGTTCGTCACAATCCAAAATTCTCAAGAGGGAAAAATCCTACAGGTAAAAAGACTGATACGTTATTACATCCAGATGGATCTATAACTGTTAGAGGACAAGGAAGAGGAAGAAGGGAAGATCCTTTAGGTGATCCTAAAGCACTTAAAGCAATGATTGAATTAACAGAAATGATAAAAGGGGAGACAAAAAGATATGGAGAAGATAACCAAGGAATAAAAGAACATGCACCAGCACCAACTCAACTATTAGATGAGATAATTGCAGAGAAAGAAAGAAAAGAACATAATGATGAATTACCTAAACCAACAGTAGATAGAAATACAAAATATTTTAAACAAGATGGTCGTAGTGGAAGAGGTGCAAACACTTATTCTGATAGTAACGAACCTTACACTCAAAGAGATATAAACCTTGAAATTGAACGTGGACAATTACCAAATATGAGGACAACAAGGGGTGGTGTTGAAATACGTAGAAGTAATAAGTCAAAAAAAAACGAAAATTCCCATCGATAGGGGACAAACTACGAACAGGTCAGACTGATTTTAAGACATTACAACGTAAATGGGAGAAAAAACCTGTTACAGTGAATATGTTTGGAGTGGAACAAAAGACACCAGACAAGAAAAAGAAAATTGACGATGCTGAAAAGGCTATAAGAAAGGCAGAAGCAGCGATTCAATCAGGACAGGATGGAAGTAGCCCAAGAGGAGGGGACTTTTCAAGTACAAATGACACTGAATTATTCAATGTTAGGCATAATAACCCAAGAAACGTAAAAAGGAAGAAAAAGGTATAATAATTACCACAATATTTATAAACACACTATATATATTTTTATCAAGAACATGGCAGACGACAAAGAACACAAAGACGAGAAAGAAGAACGCCAAGAAGACGAAGATGAAAATGTTGACAAAGCATATGATGTAATCTCCGACACTCTTAAAGCAGTCGTAGAGTCTCAAAAGACTATCCTAGAATCACACAAAGCATTAGCAGCAGATATTGATTCAGTATTCGAAAGAGTCGAATCAATCGAAAAAGCTGGTAACTTAGGTGAAAAACAGGATAAGACAGAATTAGAGGCACAACCAAGCACTTCTGATAAAGAAGATATTGGTGCAAAAGTAACAATACCAAATCAACCATTCCCAACTGGTGAACAGGCAGGATTGAAAGATGATGGTAAAGCTACTTCTGACGACACTAAAGAGTTGAAGATTGAACAGAAAGCAGAGACACAATTCATTGAAAAGTCTGAGCACACATTCACAACCGAAACTCCAAGACCAAATGCAGCATTAGAGACAGTTGATAAATCATACGCAAGTGATTATTCACAGATCCTAAAAGATGCACGAGCAGTTGGACATGACGGACTATCTGAGATAGCCCTAAAAATCCAAAAAGGAGTATATTACAAACCTTCTGACGAAGAGGTAAGAGGTTTCTAAAATGGTGCAAATAAAGACTATAGACGAACTCGAGGCACTCTACTACGGTTATAACAGAAATCTGTTAAGAAAAGCAGATGCTCCAGTGACTACATCAACTACTGGCGTTTTCAACGCTATATTTGGTGCATACGCATGGGCACAACTCAACCTTGAAGCAAACGCCTTTGGAATACTACCAAAGTATCCATGGGATAAGTCTGGATTCAGGGTTATTACTGCAAAACCAACACTGAACACCAACAGTGGAAACACTGCATTAGGTGGTACAGCAGAAGGTGGTACTATTGCAGAAACTGTCAAACCAACTTTGCAAGAAATTGACATCAGACCAAAAACAGCCCAGTTGCCATTTAGTGCATCTGAGGTTATGGAATGGTTGGCAACACACAGCAAAGACGACATTTGGGGAGGACTTGGTTCACTCCGATTGTATATGGCAGTACAACACAAAGAATTCTTAAACAGAATGCTATTAGCAGATGTAGAATCTGTAGCAGCAGGTGCTAGTGGAGCAAACACTGGTACAACCGACTTTGAAACACTAGACAGAATTATCTCCAGCGATGCTGAAGAAGATGCTGTAGGTGGATCACAGACAGGACAATATGATCCTTGGGCTGCAAATGCAACTGTTGACCGAGATTCAGGTACAAACTTTGATTGTACAGTTGAATCAGCTTCTGGAACAATAGGTACAAATGGTGTCTTAACAGACGATACACTAAGATCTTTCTTACGAAAGATTCGTATTGCTGCTGGTAAAGATCCAAACGTATTCCTAGGCTCTCATGAAGTCTACTCCGAAATACAAGGCTTGTACATGCCTTCAGTCAGGATTCCAAATCCTTATGGCGAAGCATTAGTACAGATTGATGTAAACGGTATCCAGACCTTTAAGGGAACTGGCGTAGGTATTCATGTCGACTCTATCTATGGAATCCCATTCATTCCATCAAAAGATGCACCAAGCAACTCAGCCGACTCATCAGAGATCGGAAGATTATTTGCATTGGACACTAGTGATGCAGAAGGATATGGTTATCCAAGAATCGGAATTAGCATTGCTATTCCAACAGAGTATTATGAAGCAACCAGAAGAAGTCCAGCATATCCATTCGTGAACAACGCATTCGTTGAGAAAGGCGTATTCAGGACTATGGGCGAAACGGTTTGTAGACACTTCAAATCTCAGGGCAAAATTAGAGATATTAAGCTTTAGACGCAAAATACTTTAAATAACCCACACACACCTTTTTTTTATGAGATACAACTGTAAGATTACACGTGTTGTTGATGGGGACACATTAGACTGTATCATAGATTTGGGATTTAATATCACAATAAAACAGAGAATTAGGATGTATGGAATAAATGCACCAGAAAGTAGAACCACTGACTTGAAAGAGAAGGAGAAAGGAATAGCAGCAAAAAACAGACTAGAACAACTATTGAAAGATAATGATTATGATTGTGTTTTAAAGTCATATGGAGTTGGGAAGTTTGGAAGATGTCTTGGTGAAATCTTCATAGATAAGGTTAATATTAACAACCAATTAATCGAGGAGGGCTGGGGAAAGCCATATTTTGGTGGAAAAAGATAATAATCTTTATAAATGGTAAATAATTGATTTATACATGGCTTTAACGATCAGCACATCAGATTGGACAAATGCTAATGTGAGAAAGACACTATCTTTCAATGCAGCATTAGTATCTAAGCTACGAATATATAGTATCAAAGTCACCTTCGGTGCTTCTGATAACTATGCTTCCAACGGAGTGTCGGCTGACCTCAAAGAGGGCAGAATTTCCACACTAGTTGCAGTGATTCCTACATTTACGGACTCTCTACATAAAGTGGAATATGACAAAGCCAACGAAAAGATTAAACTCTTTACAGTTGGTGGCTCAGCAGGTGCAGCACTTGCAGAATTAGCAAACGCTTCGAATCTTACAAACAGTAAGGTATTCGAGTTTCTAGTCATAGGCTTCTAGAGTCCAAAATAGCCTCCTTTTTTTTCATAAAGTTTATATATAGTGTTACTAAGGATAGTACATGGTAGAATTAAACCACAATGTAGTATCATTTAACGCAGACACAACTGTAAAAGGAGGTCATGGCGTTGTCGTTGCAGTGTTTTGTACTAAGAAAGGTGGCTCAGGTGCAAAATGTATTCTAAAAAATGGCACTAGTGGATCAGGAACAACGGAATTCACAATATTTGGTGAAATAGAGGGTAATTATCAAGATATAAACAGAAGATTTGAATCTGGTATTTTTGCTGACATCACAGGTTCGGCAGAATGGACAGTAGTATTTAAGTAAATTTAAATACCATACTACATTATTTACAACATGGCTGTAACATACTGCACAGTTGATGACATAGCTGATTTTCTCAGAATACCTATCACTGCTACTACAACACCAAATAAAACCCAAGTTGAAAAACTTATCAACAGAAATGAAGAGAAGTTGGACAGACGTATAGGTCATACATTTGGTAGAGAAAAAACAGTAACAAGAGAAATTCACGATTTACCACTATTATATACATTTGGTTGGGGTACTCCTATATGGTTACAACATAGAAATATTAAGGATTTGAGTTCTTCATCTGGAGATAAGATAGAGATATGGCAGGGTGCAAGTTCTGCTTATGATGACATTATAGCCGATCAAGAATTTTATGAGTTTGATCCTGTTTATGGTAGATTATATCTAAGAGGATTCTTATTTAGTATAATGAGAAAAAACAGGGTAAGAGTCACATATAGATATGGTGATGCAACAGTACCAGAAGATATAAAAGATTCTTGTATAAAACTTGCAGCAATAGACCTTATTAATACAAGTTTAAGAATGGATCAAATACCATTTGGAGGAACACAAATTAATGTAGAAAACTCCATGAAGATGTGGTTGGAAGATGTTGAAGACTGTATTCTCAATCGTAGAGAAGTATTTGTCATACCATGACCGAGTTTGATGAAGTGGATGCTTATGTTGCACAGGTAGCGACAATTTTGGCAACGGATATAAGGAGTGCATTAATGAAATCAGACATTCAGTTTGATCTTACTGAAGCCATAGGAAACGAATTTACATTAAAGACCGATGAAGCTGTTATCAAGTCTATTGGAAAACAAGAGTATGATGACTGGGAAGATTTTATAGATACCATAGTTAATGATATTATCGTAACTGATGATGAGTTTAAGGAAGATCAGCAGTATAGAAAAGGAATACCTCGTATGAATACTTTGTATAAGGAACAGCTTATAGAATGGATTGAAGACACAAAATTAAGAGATCCTAAAAACGAAGATGAGGCACAAAGAATCAATAGTATGAATCCAGAACAGAAGAGGATAGCATTAACAAATATAGCGCAGAGAATACATGAGGCTAAGTATTACAGACATTTATTAGGTTTAGACAGGAAATCAACACAAAATATAAGTGTGTTTATGAGAGATGTTATGTAATGGGAATAGCAATATATGATGCATTGGATGACTTGGAGGATCTTTTACAGACAAAATGGTCTATAGGAGCAGTGCCAATAATTTCAAAAAGTTATGAACAAAAGACAGTTGGCTTCATAGATGCGAGACGAAATGTTGTATTATTATATCCAAAGAAAGAAAATATTGAATATTGGGGATTATATGGAACAGATCACCTATCTGAGATAGATCTTACTATAGAGATAAGAACATATATGAATCAGAGACATCATAATAATGTTTCAAAAGAGGCTGCAACAATTATCAAAGATAATATACGAAGGACAGGATTTGTAGACTTGAGAGTACTATCATCAATATCTGATAATGATGTTTTTAGGAACATGTTTAGACACAAATTGACTGTTAGATACAGAAAAATTAATCCAACTTAGCCCACAATCTTTAAATACCAAAATCCATACAATAACACATGGTACGAACAGGTGCACAGGTATATGTTAAATATGGTTGGGAATCAACTTATGGTGGCAGTGCTACCGTTGACAAGAAATTTGGCTTAAGAGATAGTGTTGGTTCATGGTCATTAAACCACAACCGAATAGACATAGCAGCACTAAACCAAGTTACATATGAAAAATACGCATATGGACAGCAAACTGGTGAGGTTTCTATTGATTTCAGTTTATCAAATCCTTGGATATTCAAAACCGTTTTTGGAACACCTTCAAAAACTGGAAGTTCAGATCCTTATACTTATACTTATCCACACGCATCAAACGGAATAAACGAACAACCACAGACATTCCAGACAGAGATTGGATTTAATGCATCAGACTCTTCTAATGGAGATATAGTAAGAACATTAAAAGGATGTGTGGCAAACACATTAGCAATAAATACATCAATAGGACAAACAGTTGATTGTTCATTATCAGCAACATATGGAAAAGAGGATGCACCAGCAACAACATTTGGAACTGCACCATCAGAACCAACAGTAGAATTTCCATATACATTTGCACATGCAAAACTAACAGTTGGAGGTAATGTACTAGCACAGGTTCAAAATCTTGGTATATCATTTAATCAAACTCCATCTTTATTATATGGATTAAACTCACATCAAGCAGTTGATTCATACAGACAGATATTCGATATAACTGGAAACTTCAGAGCATCATGGTTAGATAAAAGTCTATTAGATGATGTATTGAATCAGGTTTCAAAAGGCAGTTCTGGAAACTATGCTGAAACTGTTGGAGGAAGTCCAGAGTTAGAAATATTGTTTAGAAACACAACAAACGAAGAAATAAAAATAACAGGAACAGGTTTATCACCAACAAGTATATCAATCGATGGAATTCAGCCAAACGAACCAGTGTTTGAAAACATTGACTGGAGAATAAAATCAATAGTAGTAGCAGCAAAGAACAACCAAGCTAACGAAGAATAACCCAAACACTTATATTACAAATATATTCTAAATTATGCAATGGCATTGAAGTCTTTTGAAATTGATTGGGAAGGTAGAAAAGAGACCATTGAATACGAGGATGATTTAACCTTTGGGGAACTTGAATCAATAATCAATTCATGTGTTGACCTAACTGATGTTACAAAACCAAAAGTAAAAATACCAGAATATAGGCAAACAATATTACTGAAAGTTATCAGAAAAGCACCATTTGAAATTGGTTCTGCTGTGGCTATACGTAATATGAAAGCAACTGTTGCAAAGCAGATCATCTCTGGAGTGATGCGAGACTACCCTTTAGCGAAGTACTTGGAGGATTGGATGATGACGTTCATGGGCTCGGAGAAGGAGAACGAGGAATCGCAACAATCTACTATTACTGTGCACTCAACTTCGGCTGGGACAAAGAAACAGTTGACAGGCAAAAAAGGAAGTACCTAAAAAACTTATTTATCATTCACAAAGAGGTGAATGAAGACATTCAGAAAGAGGCACGAAAGAGCAGAACATCTAAAAACTTTAAATAGAAACTCTTTTATAATAAAGCAATGGCTGGAGAAGAAGTAGCATTTATAGTAAAACTTTCAAAGGAAACAGAGAGAATACTCGATCCTAGAAAAACTGGTAGTTTTGTGAAAGAGTTTGAAAAAATGATGAAAAAATACAAGGTCTCTGATAACAGAGGTGGTGGTGGATCAGGTGGTGGTGGAGGTGGTAGCACTGCTGGAGACAGATTTGCAAGAGCACATTCAGAAGCAATAGACATGATGAATCAGAAATTAGCAAACGATAGAGATTTAATATTACTTGATAGTCAAGAAAAGAGAGCACGTTCTGACATATTAAATAAATATAGAACAGAGCAAAAGAATTTGGCTGCTCAAATTTGGCAGCAGCAAGAATATACTCGTGCTTTGGGTAGAATAACAAGAGGAATGGTTGGTGGTCTAGTTGGTAATCAGATAGGATCTGGAGTAGCTATGATGGGAGACGTAGCAAGGATGGGGATTGGTGGAGCAATGAATAATAAAAAAGGTAAGTTTGGTGGACTGATGCAATACTTGACAGATCCAGAACAAGCAAGTAAAGATAGAGGAGATTTCAAATCACCAGTAGGAGGAATGGGAGCTGGAGGAACAGGTGGAAATCTCAGCAGGATTATGGAATCATCATTTGGAAAAGCAATGACAAAACATACATCAAAGATGTCAAAGTTTATGGGTAGTAAAGCTGGTATGGGTGTGATGGGTGGTATGGCTGGTGGACTTGGTATAGCAGGTGGAATTATAACTAAAGCAATAGAAGCATCACCAATAGCACAGTCTATGGTAAAAATAATGAAAACTGCATTCACACTTATTTTAAGACCTATAGGTGACTTTTTCGGTGGTTTTATGAAACCCATTGCAATTAGATTAATTAAGTTTGGAGCTGATTCACAGAAAGAGGCACAGAATTTATTCAGAATTGGTGAAAAGGTAGGAATAGCAACATTAGCATTCTTTACAAAACCAGCAGAAGCTTTTGGTCTGTTGGCAGAAAGAATTGGAGCAACTATAGGAATAGAATTAAGAGGATGGTTCGATGAAGGCTTTGATAAGGCTGCTGCATATGAAAAACTATTTGTAGGTTTTGATGAAAAGATGGCAGAAATTGCTGAGGTAGCACAAAGTACGGAATCAATAGTATCACAGGCAAGCACAAATGTACGATCTGGATTAGACACTTCAATGTTGGAAAATACAAACAAGGTGATAGATGAGGTTGTTTTACTAGAAGAAGAAGTTGAAGATCTTATTACAGAGGTTGGTGAAACAGGTGCAATAGTTACAGCAGTTGAAAAAGGTAATACACTAGCTACTGGTTTTGTTAGAAATTACGAGGCTATGCAATCACAGCAAACAAAGAACATAACCTCTATGAATGATCCTTTGCATTTCCTAACAATGTCAGAGGAAATAGAACAAACATATATTAATGATAAAAAGGAAATGTATGATAAAAGCGTAACATCTTTGTTTGGAATAGAGGTAGACGCATCTCAGAGAATGGGAGGAATAATGGATGGTATTTATAGAGGGTTTGAAGACTTTGTAGGTTTCTTTACAGGCACTGTTGATAAATTTGAAGAGTCAACCGATAAAGCAGTGAAAAATTTTGATACTGCTGCAACATCAGCCTCATTGAATTTAATAAATGTTCAACAACAAAATCTTAAAGACGCAGTTAATGAATGGGCTCCAACAGCACAAAGTCTAGGATTACCATTTCTACCATCTTCAGGATCTCAAGCAACAATAGGTGGACAAACAATAGCTAACACATCTTATTTCTCTGGAACAGGTATGGGATTTGGATCAGACTATAAGGCAACCACAATAGGCTTAATGGAAGCTGGAGTATGGCAGGGTGTTGGTCAATCATCTGGTAAACCTAGCCATAATCTTAGCACATATCAGTCTGGTGGATATGATAATGATAACTCTGCACATGGTCTTGCAGTAGGTGGCATTATAACTGAGCCTATTAAGGGTATTGGATTAATGTCAGGAAAAGGATACATGCTTGGAGAAGCAGGAGCTGAACTTGTCACACCTATGAGTAGAGCTGGTTCTGGTATGGGAAATGTAGTAGTAAACATAAATATAGCAAAGGTTTCAAGTGATGTTGACTTGAATCAAATAAAACCAATAATAGAACGTGCCTTACACGAGTCACATAGCAGAAGAGGATTGATATAGAATGGCAGAAATAATAGAAATAAGATCATTTAAAGTTGGAAAAAAATACAGATACCTAATTAAAAATCTTCAGAATCTTAGCATAACATTACAGTCTCCAGTTACTGCAATGCCACTACCATTATTTGGAGATGCTAATAACATCTTAACAAAGGCAGAAGGAAACGCACTAAGGGTTGCAATTAGTTGGACTATTCATGACTCAGATACAGACGTAGTTCTACCAAATGTATATAATGAGACTGGCTCAAATGTTGGTGGAGGTACTACTCCATTTGGATTTGGCTCAGATACAACAGTAAAACTTGCAGATAATCAGGTACAATTCTTACTTGATAATCAGTTTGAAACTAGTCCAACACAGTCTGGATTTCAAGCAACTTACTTGGATGATAAATATCAAATAATAATAGGCGATATAGGATTCTCGAGATTAGGATTAATTGAATCATTAGAAGTTTCCAAATCAGGAACATCTCCTGTAACATGGATAGCAAACCTTTCATTTTTAGCAGGAGCAGTCGTTGCAGCAGATCCTGAAACATCGTAGGGGTTAAAATGTCAAAGGTAAAAATACTTGTGGGTTCTTCTTACACATCAAAAACTATTCTTGAGTCAAGTGTAAAAAAAGAGGGTGACAGAGCAGTTGATCAGATTCAGTTTGCAATACCAAAAAATGAATTTATTGCAACAAATGATAAAGTATACTACGTACAGGATTTTGCCACTCTAGATGATCTTTCATTAATATTAAATTTTCAAAGTAACGTAAAAGATGAGAGTGGAAATTTTAATCATGGCACAGCAACTAGTATAACATATGCAGACAGTGATTTTTACGGAAAACATTCCATATTCAACGGATCTAGTTCCTTCATATCAGTACCAGATAATAATAGTTTAGATTTGGCAGGAGAGTTTGATATATTCTTATGGGCTAAATGGACTGCTACTGGTGCAGGATTCTTGCTTTCAAAAAGAAGTAGTGGCACTACTGGATTTGCACTATCTGTTAATGCTTCATCAGCAGGAGATGTGAAATTTCATATAGGAAGCTCAACAATAACAAGTTCAAGTGCTGGATTTAATGACGGTAATAAGCATCTAATAAGGATAACAAGAGACTCATCTAATCTAGTAACATTATATGTAGACGGTGTTTCAAAAGGAACTGCTACAGTAGCCACTGATCTATCTAATTCGTCTGCACTGTTAGTTGGAAAGGACTATGGTGGAACTTTCTTTAATGGTAATATGATTAGGTTAAGAATATACAAAGGATCTATACTAGCAGATGTTCATTCAACAGTAATTCTAAATAAGATAAATCCTAGATCAACTATAAAATTCGGTGGGTACGCAACAAAAATTGAAAATGATCTTATTTCAAAAAAGATTACAGCACAGAGTTTTGGTAAGATACTTGCCGAGAAGGAGGTTCGTGGAAATTCATTTGCAAATAAAACACCAGAGTTTATATTGAACGACTTGGTTACAACTAATACCAATCTTACGTTTGATTATAGAGATACTGCAACAGGACTAACTGTTGAGAGGTTTTTGGCAGATGGAAAGTTATATGATATAATAAGAGATTTTGCTGCATATACAAACAGAATATTTTATACTACTCCAATGGAAGAATTAGTATTTGAGCCTGTAAATTTCACAACAATTCAAAACACATATTCACATGGAACTGATAATGTAATAATCAGTAATAATGGGTTTGATGATTCCAGATTGGTTAATTCTCTTACTGTAATAGGAGAGATACAAAAATTTAATACGTCAGAGACGTTTACAGGTGATGGTAATGACAAAACATTTTCACTTAATTTTGTACCAGTAACAGCAAGAGTGTCTGTTGCTGGAACTGAGAAGGTTCCAAACGTAGATTATGAAATAGATACACTGACAAAAATACTTGAATTTACCACAGCACCAGCAAACTCTGCATCTATAGTAATTGATTATGATTATGAAATACCACTTGTTGTACGAGGTGAGAGACCTTCTAGTATTAGTCAGTATGGTGTTCACTCAAAGAAATTAACATTATCTTGGCTTTCAGATAGAACAGATACTGTGAGATTTATTCAATCATATCTTAATAAGTATAATACAATTCAACAGAGAATAGTTCTTAATTTTGGTGCTCATGTAAACTATATTCAAGAAAATGATGTGATTAATGTATCTAGTCCATCAATAGGAGTTTCAGGAGACTTTGTAGTTAAAAGCATAACTTGGACTTATCCAACATTTATGACAACCATAGAAGTAGGAGAGTATTATTTTGATTACTTTGAAGATGATAAGGAAATCGTAAGAAAGCTTCATGATTACGAAGCAGCCTTAATGCAGCAAAAAGACCTTCAGGACTATGAGTCTCCAGAAGAGGTATTAGGATTAACTGCTACTGCAACAGAAACTGTGTCTGCAATATTTTCGGAAAGTTTAAGTATGGCTGATGCTGATAATATATATGAAAAGACTGTTGCAACATGGGGATCTTCAAACTATGGATCTCGAATTACACAGAATGTCTATGGGAGTAGTTCATAATGACTAGTCAGGTAGTTCCATTAAATGGTCATGTACGAATAAAGGCATGGGAAAAACAATCAGATGGAACAGAATTATTAGTAAAGGATAGTACAATAAAGAACTTGATAGTTAATGTAGGAAAGGATTCAATATTAAAATACCTAGGAAATATGACAGGTGGAGGATATGTTAATGGAATAGGAGTGGGAGACTCAACATCAGCAGCAGCAAGTGGTCAAACAGATTTACAGGCATCAAGTAATAAACTATGGAAAACTATAACAAGTGATGATAGGGTTTATGTCCAGCCAACACTTTTTATCAATGCAGATTTTGGATATACAGAAGCAAATTTTACATGGAATGAATTAGGTTTAAGAGATAATCAGGGATCACCTCTGTTATGGGCAAGGCAGATAGATGCTTCACCACTGGTTAAAACCACATCAAAGAGAGCGATTGTTGAATGGCAGTTATCACTTTAGGTGATTTAAGTGGCTAAAATACTAATACCAAGATCAGATTCAGTTTCTGCAAAGGTAATAGAACCATCTGATTTTGAAAGACTGTTTGACGAAGTTAGTGGAGATTTCATATCAAGTGGATTTACAGTTACAGCAGGATCAGGACTTGCTGTAAATATTTCTACTGGTACAGCAAGAGTAAAAGGTCTTTATCTTAATAATGATTCTTCAACAAGTAAGGGTAGTTTAACTGCAAGTCAAACAAATTATATTTATCTTACGTTAGCTAGGGATGGAAACTCAGAGGCTGAATCATGGGATTTTACAAGTAATACGACTGGTACTACACCAACAGATTCATTTAAAATAGGATCAGCTACATGTGATGGATCTTCCGTAACAGCAGTGAGTCAATCTACACCAGATATAACAAAAAGATATTCGATAATACCAACTGGTACTATTCAGATGTATGGTGGTCAATATAACAAAATTCCTAGTGGATGGTTGCTATGTGATGGAACAGCAGTTTCACGTACTACGTATGCAGAATTATATGATGTAGTTGGAGATCAATTTGGAGCAGGTAATGGAAGTTCAACATTTAATTTACCAGATCTACGAGCAAAATTTCCTAGAGGTGCACCAGCATCTACAAACGGAGGTGGAACTGGTGGTGCTGATACTCATACATTAACTGCAGATGAAATGCCAGAACACAGTCATGGCTTATCAGGTGGTTCAGGTACTGCTCCATCTGGATGTCCAACAAATGGACCATGTGGAAGTAGTTATGGATCTACTGGTGGTGCAGGAGGAGGACAAGCACATAATAACATGCCAGCATATCAACAGGTTTTATATATGATCAGAGTATGATAATATTTAAATACTATCTGTCACTAGGATTACTATAATGATTGGTCTATTTGAGTCAAAGAAACCTGTAGGAACACAGATTAATCCAGACTTAAACGTATGTATAGTCAAGGAAAACAATGACACAGGTGATAAAACATGGTATTACGCTAAGAATATTGTAACAAATGATGGTGATTTATACTATGCACAACAAGCCGTAGAGACAACACCAACAAGTGACTTTGGTGGATCAAACGGAAGAATGGAACTAAGAACAGGTTCAGCAACACCAGCAAAAGGTCATGTTTATTCAGATGTAGCAACACCAGTAACAGCATCAAGAAAAGCAATAGACGCAGGCTATCCAAAAGTAAGCGATGCAGATTCTGACAACACAGGAGCAGGAGCAGACATTGTAACTTGGAGAACAAGTTGGACAACATCAGATTTTAACGCAAATGCAATCATCGGTGGTTGTATACACGTAGGAGGAGCAAGCCCAGCAAGTGGTACAAAAGTATTATCTCATTTCAGTATAACATCATTTAACAAAACAGCTTCAGATACACTGAAGATATTCGTAAATCATACATTCAACGGAGTTTAAACCTAAATGGCTAAACGCCTAAGTATGAAAGGTATTTTTAAGATGCTAGAAAGTATTAGTCATACACCACAACAAGGTCTTAATGACAAGGTACGTTTCTCAGAAGATGTGGTGGTAAAACTTGGCTAGAAA
>VTLG01014014.1_pt1 | contig 33443 bp, 46 predicted proteins | sample 4694571 | NCBI WGS metagenome assembly VTLG01 (sample SAMN12604809, study PRJNA352737) | marine metagenome | biome: ENVO:00000447; feature: ENVO:00000209|ENVO:00000569|ENVO:01000036; material: ENVO:00002151; isolation source: viral sequences binned using virsorter ...
ATTAAAGAAGCTGAGATTAATCATCAATGGGACGATATGCAAAAGGGGTTAGATAAGTTTAGTAGGTTAAATCCTAAAGCTTATATGACTTTATTAGACTAATGAAATATTGGACAGAAGAAAAAATTATGAGCGCTAAATATAAAGCGCTCATAAAAGAAAAAAGAAAGATCATTGCTGATATTTATTGGGCTTTAAAAAAAGACTTTCATCAAATGGAATTGCAAGACATTTATTATGATGTAGGTTTAATGGTTGGGCATTGTTTATGTATTAATAAACCAAACTTATCCAATAAGATTTACGCTCAATTTATGGGTAGCAAATGAAATATTGCCAAGGACCTAAGTGTCATACTTATAGAACTAAGGATAGAATACGAGGACCAAAAGGCGCCAAGGTTTATCAGACGAGAAGAAGATCTTCATTCTATTATCTTGGTGGCAATGCGTGTTCAATGAACTGTGAACGCGATTGGTTTGCGAAGTTTGGTGACCAGGCTGTCACTCACTTTGGCAGAATACATGAGCCAATCAAACTCACAGAAGAAAATGCGTGGTTTAAGTATAGAGATTGGCGAGGTGATGACAATAATAATTATTACTTCGTTAATCAATTAAGTGAGCAACAGATACCAATCACACAAGAACAATACCACGACAACAATCTAACCAGACCAAGTTAAGTCCTCAATAGTCACGCGTCTAGCGACGCGTGGCTTGGATCTTGTTGCTTTATTATTATATATGTAGCGAGTTCATAGAGGTACCAGGTCGATTCCGAAAAAAGACAATTCCTTAAACATTAAAACACTTAATTTAAAAAGGGGTCCCACTACTTTTGGTTGAATTGCTTGATTTAGACAGTCAATGCTGGTAAATACATTCTGAGTCCCATAATATAAATATTATGCAAAATTTTTTATCATTAGAAGAAATTGTACAAAGAATAGAGAAATTACCTCCTGATCTTAGGCGTAAAGCCAAGAAGAAGCTTCTTACACTTAGTCGCAAGAAAACAATTAACGAAATTCAAAATAATTTTCTAACTTTTGTCAAACACATGTGGCCTGATTTTATAGAGGGGTCCCATCACAAAGTGATTGCAGAAAAATTTAATAAATTAGCATCGGGTGAAATAAAGAGACTCATTATCAATATGCCACCCCGGCATACAAAATCTGAATTTGCTTCTTACCTTCTTCCTGCGTGGATGATTGGAAGGAATCCTAAATTAAAAATTATTCAAGCCACCCACACCGCTGAACTGGCGGTACGGTTTGGTCGTAAAGCAAAACACTTAATGGATACAGAAGAATATAAAAAAGTTTTTGTAACGAGACTTATGGAAGATAGTAAAGCCGCTGGTCGCTGGGAGACTGATCAGGGAGGCGAGTACTTTGCTGTTGGAGTCGAAGGAGCGGTAACCGGAAGAGGAGCCGATCTTCTCATCATTGATGACCCCCATTCTGAGCAAGACGCCATGTCTAAGAAGGCAATGGAACGAGCGTACGAATGGTATACGGCAGGACCACGACAAAGACTTCAACCAGGAGGAAGAATTGTCCTGGTTATGACGAGGTGGAATACACGAGATCTAACCGGCATTTTACAAGCGGCTCAAAAAGAACCGAAAGCCGATCAGTGGGAGGTGGTTGAGTTCCCTGCGATCTTACCTTCAGGAAAACCCGTGTGGCCAGAATATTGGGACTTGGATCAACTCTTAGGCGTCAAGGCTTCAGTGGCTTTACCGAAATGGAATTCTCAGTATATGCAGAATCCAACGTCAGAAGAAGGGGCACTCATTAAACGAGAGTGGTGGAAGAAATGGAGTTCACCTCAAATGCCAAGATTGAAACATGTCATTCAAAGCTATGATACGGCTTATTTAAAAAAAGAGACCGCTGACTTTTCAGCGATCACGACCTGGGGCGTTTTCTCTAATAGTGAGGACAGTCCAGACAATTTAATCTTGGTGGATAGTGTTAAAGGTAGATACGAGTTTCCAGAATTAAGGCGCAAGGCGCTTGATCTTTATAAATATTGGCAGCCGGATACGGTCATTATTGAGTCGAAGGCAGCGGGATTGCCCTTAGCGCATGAGCTTAGATTGATGGGAATCCCAGTTATTAACTTTACGCCGAGCAAAGGAAATGATAAGCATAGTAGAGTAAATGCGGTCGCACCTCTTTTTGAGTCTGGCCGAATTTTTGCTCCTTTGGAGATGGAGTTTGCACAAGACGTAATCGAAGAATGCGCTTCCTTTCCATACGGTGATCATGACGACTTGGTGGATTCAACCACTCAAGCGGTTATGCGTTTTAGACAGGGGGGATGGATAACCCATCCTGAAGACTATAAGGATCCTAAAAAAGCTATTATGACAAGAGAGTATTATTAGATGAGTATTTTAAATGTAATCGGAATGATTCCTAAGGGTGGACGATTTGCAAATTCGGTCGTGAATAAAGTTCATACTGCGGTGAAAGACTGGAAAAAATTTAAAGAAGCCATTGCTCAAATCGATGATCTTGTTACTAAAGGCAAAGTGAAATTACAGGGTAAACAGAAAACCATCTTTGAGTCCAATAAAAATCTTTTAAAGAACCATGAGAAAGTGACAAAGAAAGTTGAACTTCCTCCTTCGGTTAAAAAAGAATACCCTCCTTTTAATGTATCCAAAGAAGATTTTACCAAAGGCTGGAAACCGACGCTAATAGAACCTGCTAAAAATTGGAAGCCTGGAATATATGAGAATATAAAAAATTTACCTCCTTATACTAAGGAGATGGAAAAGATTGATAACCTTTTGAGCGATATTAATGCTATGCGAGGTCTTTCTAAAGCGGAGAAAGCAGCTTTAGAGAGTAACTTACAAGATCGAATGTCAGCCTTAATTGATAAAGGTCGAAAAGAATTTGATTTTAGTAAATTATCTTTAGGGGAAGTTAATAAAAGACTTCAGGGGATTCAAACACGTATTCGAGAGGTTGCCGATAATCCTAATATTCCAGGAGATGTCTATAAAGGTCCTAAACGAGATTTGATTGCTGCTATTTATGAAACGGAACGTCCATCGCTTGAATTGGCTCGGACTAAATTAATAAAAGCAAATAATTTAAAAAAATATGGGAATAAATATCCAGTTTTAGATCCAGAAAATGATGCCTTTATTGTTATGGGTTTAGATGAAAGTGGAAACCCTATAAAAGTAAGTCGCTTTACAGGTAAATTCACTGCGACTCAAGATAAGAAGACAGGAGAATTGACTTCTTCGGAAGGAACGTCTTTCTGGGATACATGGGATCCTAAAAAGAATCAAATGAGAAAACAAGGGGAAGAAATTTTTCATGAAACGTTAAATCGTGAAGGTAAAGTGATTATGTCTAACCCGAACTATAAAGTTCCTAGAACTAGGAACTTAGATATCAATCAAGAGATTTATAGAAATACCAGCACTAGTGATCTAGCTAAACAAGGATATCAATTAAAAGAGATTGATATGATTGTTAAAGGTCGAATTGCTAAAAACTATTTAAATAAAACTAGAAATAAAGATCATAATATTGCCATGCATGAACAAACTCCGGAAAGTAGTGTTGTCGATGTGATGGAAGATCTTTATACCCGTGGGGATGACGTTTACAAAATGACTATTGAACAATGGACGAATGTATTACCGAAGTACTTTGCACAGGGAGGATCTGTTCCTGGCTATGCAACCGGTGGCGTTTCTAATTTATTTAGGATGAGAAAATGAGTTATGTTCCTTGGTATAAACGAATGGAGCCTATTACTTTAGGCGAACGTTTTGAGCTGGATCAATTTTCTACAGCGCGCAAGACCTTAAGTCCTACAAAATCCTATGCTGAGAAGCCTACGTACAACTGGGAAGAAGGCAATTGGTGGGATTTAGAGGATGAGTCTGTGGGCGGTACTAAAATTCTAGAAGACTTTGAAATTACTGACGAGATGAGAAGAAGACCCAATGCAGAGGGGGGAAGGATTGGGTACAAAGAGGCTGGTCCAGTTAAACCTGTTCTTTATAAAATAATACAACGTGGTCATCCTGAAGAAGGTAGATGGGCCTATAAACGTTCTGATAATCCCATTATGTATTTTGATACTAAAAAAGAAGCTGAATGGGCTAAAAAGGTTTCTAAAATTCTTCAATATGAAGGGATGGAAAGACCTACTAGTGGAGCTTTTCAAAAGAGGGTTAAGAATTTATTAGATGAAGGTTTAACTAAAAAGCAAGTTGCCAAAGAGTTGAAAGTTAATTTTAAAGTTGTAGATAGAGCCATTAAAGAAGGAAATATAAAATGGAAATTTGAACCCTATATCAATGTTCCTAAAAATTTAAAATATGTTAAAAAGAATTATGGGATATTGTCTAGAGAGACAATGGCTAAAAAACTTTTTCCAAACGAACCTTTGTCTACTTCTCTTTCGCGAATAGGAAAGTTAAGTCAAAAGTTATTTGATACCGGAGAATTAAAACCAATCGAAGGGCCTACAAAAGAGCACGCTAAAAAACATGGGTACTATAAAGATCCTGAACATGTAATTAATAAACGAATAAAAGAACAAAGGCTAAAGTTAATTGATACCACTTCTGATTTATCAAATGAATTAAAACTTTTGAAGTTAAAGAAAGGGTCTAATTTAGATATGTCTCATCGATTAAGTTTAAAGCAAAGTTCTTATTTAAACTCGTTATATAATTTATCTAATTTAGGAATAGATGATCCAACCTTAAATAGGGAAAAGTTAAAACCTTTTGAGAATAAATTAGAAAAAATTTATAAACAACAAAACGAAATTTATAAAACATGGAAAGGTAAAAAACTTCCTTCTAACATTAGCAAAGAAATAGAAAGTCTTAATAAAGCTATATCTGAAATTGTGGCTTCCTCCAAAGGTAGAATTCAAGGTATTCATTTAGATGAATTTACTTTGCAGCCAAAAGTAACGGGTGTAGAGGCAAGTAAAACTATCGGAGCTGGTGTGGTAGATAAACCTCTAAAAAATTTAACAAAAGCTGATTTAGATTTAATTAAACTTAATTTACCCGAACAGCTTAAAGCAGAAAAATTATCAAAAGTTTCTCCCGTTTTAAAATCTGAAGTTATTCCAGGTGCTTCTAAACTAGAAGGTCTTCCGCGTTATCTTAAATCGATTGGACAAACTTATAAAGCTACAGGTTTGGTTCCTACATTGTTTAGTAAAGTCTTACCTCCGGTTGGAGTTGGGCTAGGAGCTTATTTTTCTCAAAAAGCTTACAAAGAAGGAAGACCTATTGATGAGGTAGTGACAGAATTTTTTGGAGCAGGGAAAGTGCCTTATAAAATAAAAGAATATTTTAGTATGTCTGATAAGGGGAAAGCTGCCGAGCATCGAAGAGCGTTTCAGAATATGGCTGAAAAGGCTATGACGGATCCTAGAGCCCAGTTTTCAGATCGGACATACCAACCTAACTTTACTTTAGAAGGGGACAAAGAAACTCTTACAGAAGAGCAATTAAAGTTTTTTGAATTAATGGAAAAATACAAAGAGAAAAAAAGAAAAGAACGAGCAGGGATATTACAATTGTGGACACCCCAGAAATTTGAGCCAAACGCATGAGGAATCTAGATGAGATCGTTAAGGATATTAAGACTGTATTGGAAGAGAAGGTTGCCCCGTCCGTTGCGGCACATAATGGTAGTATTGGTTTTATTGATTTTGCCATGGATACTGGCGTCGCTACTTTAAAGCTCTCAGGAAGTTGTTCGGGGTGTGCGATGTCGAAAATTACTTTACAAAGAGGGGTAGAGAATACCTTAAAACACTATGTCCCTGAAGTTCAATCGATTGTGGGTAAAGATGATGAAGAAGCAGAAGGTCAAGGATATGAGCCTTATTTCCCGAAAGACAAAGAACCCGATTGGGAAAAACTAGTTAGACATGAATATGAATAAAACATTGGTTAAGAATATGAAGTATGTTAAATGGAACTTGATTCCGCCCGTTAAAGGCCCTGAGCCTAGAGCCTTGATTAAAGAATCAAAACAAGATAAACCTAGAAGCTTGGAGAAAAAAAATGGCCGAAATCGATAAGTCTTTACCAAACGTAAAGCAAACTTTAAAAGTCCCGTCACCCCAACAGCAAATGGAAATTGCCGCTGAGTCTCAAGCGTCTGGTCCCTCGCAGCCTGAGGTTACACAAAATGCAGATGGTTCTGCAGAAATTACGTTTGAACCCGGAGCAATGAATCAACCGGGAGGTCAAGATCATTACACAAACTTAGCTGAACTTTTACCCGATCAAGTTTTAGATCCTTTAGGATCAGAACTTTGGTCGAACTACGAAGAGTACAGACAATCCAGAAGACAATGGGCGGATTCGTATACCAAAGGTTTAGACCTTTTAGGATTTCAATACAAAGACCGAACCCAACCGTTTCAAGGCGCATCAGGAGCAACGCATCCTGTTTTAGCCGAAGCGGTAACGCAGTTTCAAGCCGGAGCGTATAAAGAATTATTACCTGCAGGCGGACCGGTACGAGCACAGATTTTAGGAAAGATTACTAGACAAAAACAGGATCAAGCGACAAGAGTCAAGGATTTCATGAATTATCAAATTTGTAATGTCATGAAAGAGTATGACTCAGAGTTTGATCAGATGTTATTTTACCTGCCTTTAGCAGGATCCACATTTAAAAAAGTTTATTATGACGATTTACTTGGACGAGCGGTTTCAAAGTTTGTCCAGGCTGATGACTTAGTGGTTCCGTATTCTGCTACCTCATTAGAGGATGCGGAAGCCATTTGTCATGTGATTAAAACAACGGAAAACGATTTAAGAAAACAACAGGTCTCAGGTTTCTATCGAGACATTAAATTGAATACTCCGTATAACGAAGAAAGTGAACTTAGGAAAAAAGAAAGAGAATTGGAAGGTATTCGTAAAACACAAAACGAAAAAGTGTTTACCTTAATCGAATGCCACATTAATTTAGATTTAGAAGGCTTTGAAGATAAAGGCCAAGATGGTATGCCTACAGGAATTAAGATTCCTTATATTGTAACCATTGAAAATTCAACGCGACAAGTTTTAGCGATTAGAAGAAATTTTAAACTCGATGATCCATTAAAAAACAAGATTCAGTACTTTGTGCATTTTCGATTTCTGCCAGGTCTTGGATTCTATGGTTTTGGACTCATTCATATGATCGGCGGATTAAGCAGAACGGCAACGTCTGCTCTCCGTCAACTATTAGATGCAGGTACGCTCTCCAACTTACCTGCCGGGTTTAAACAGAGAGGCATTCGTGTACAAAACGATGCTGTCTCGTTACAGCCTGGGGAGTGGCGCGATGTCGACGCTCCCGGCGGTAATCTTAAAGACGCATTTATGCCGCTGCCTTATAAGGAGCCTTCCCAAACTTTATTACAATTGATGACGATTGTCGTAGGTGCAGGTCAAAGATTTGCAGCCATTGCAGATATGCAAGTGGGTGATGGCAATCAACAAGCGGCAGTAGGAACAACGGTAGCGCTTCTTGAGAGAGGCTCAAGAGTGATGAGCGCTATTCACAAAAGACTCTATGCAGCTTTGAAACAAGAGTTTGCTTTATTGTCTGATGTCTTTGCAACTTACTTACCACCGGTTTATCCTTATGATGTGATAGGTGATCAAAAAGAAATTAAACAAGCAGACTTTGATGACAAGATAGATATTATGCCAGTTGCCGATCCGAATATCTTTTCACAAACTCAACGAATTGCAACGGCACAAACAGAATTACAACTCGCATCTTCGAATCCACAGATGCATAATTTATACGAAGCTTATCGTGATATGTATACAGCGATAGGGGTGAAGAATATTGATCAGATTTTACCACCGCCTCCACCGCCGGCTCCAAAAAATCCAGCCATCGAACATATCGATGCGATTGGAGGTAAACCTTTCCAAGCGTTTACCGGACAAGATCATCGAGCTCATATAACAGCACACATTGCTTTTATGGCAACGAACATGGCCCGAAACAATCCGATGGTGATTGCGGCTTTAGAAAAAAATATTTTTGAACACATTTCAATGATGGCTCAAGAACAAGTAGATTTAGAGTTCCGAGATGACATTCAAAAGGTTCAACAGATCCAACAAATGATGAATCAGAATCCTCAACAACAACCTGATCCAAGAATACAAGCTGAGGTTCAAAATCTTCAATTAAAGATCGAAGCACGTAAAGCTCAATTGATTGCAGAGATGATGGAAGAATTCTTAGTTGAAGAAAAGAAAATTACTTCTCAATTTGATAATGATCCTATTGCTAAACTTAGAGCAAGAGAACTTGATCTTAAAGCTCAAGACAATATGAGAAAAATGAAAGAGGATGAAGCTAGAATTTCTCTTGATCGTATGAAGGCAATGATGAATCAAAATATTCAAGAAGAGAAGATGGAACAAAACGAAGAGTTAGCTACCTTAAGAGCTGAAACTTCTTTAGAAAAACAAGCGATGTCTAATCGTGCAAAATTACGTTCTGATGTTATGAAACGAAAGGACGTTAAAACGCTGAAAGGACCGAGAAGCTAATGCCTTTTCAATCTGAAAAACAAAGACGTTATATGCATGCCAATCTACCTGTCATTGCAAACAGGTGGGAAAAGAAATATGGCCTAGGCGGTGTAGCCTCTTTGAATGCAGAACTTAATCAACTACCTGAATATTATCTCCCCGTAGCTCATGGAGGACGAATTGGGTATGAAGCAGCAGGAAAGGTTGACGGACCCACTCCTGAAAAATTTTTGAATGATAAGATGTATAACAAGCTAAGGAAATGGATGGATGAATATGAACAATACAAAAAACATTTTAAAAAAGACCAACAAAGACGTTCCGGAATTGAAGAAGCAGCTCAAGGAGGACGAATTGGTTTTAACCAAGGAACAGAACTAGATCCCAAACAACTTTGGGAAAAAATGATGCTTGAAAATTATACTCCTACGGAAGAAGAAAAAAAACTTATTCAATGGTATTTATCTACTTTTATGAATCAAGGAGGAATGGTTCCTTCTCATAAAGTCGGTATCTATGGTTTGGCTGAGGGTGGCAGTATTACTAAAACACCTGAAGGGCAAACGAGAGGATTTGTTCAATCAAGATCAGATGGAAGAAGACCTGGATATACAGAAGATGATGAAGACACAGGAGGAATGGGTCATCATGGAGGAGGTCACGGTGCACAAACTTCAAGTAGTGGAAACGGTAGTCATGACAGAGGAGGACGACAACATCAAATTACAGCTCGAAAAAACGCACCCGATCCAGCTCCAACCGATGATTCCGGTGATGATGATAAAGCTGAATCTTATGTAAATTGGAATATACAAGAAACATATACAGGTGATGAAGATTTAGAAGGACAACAGGAAATAGATAAACGAAATGCAATCACAAAATTAAAGTACGATCCTAATCTTACTAAAGATGAACGTCATAGTTTAGAAGTTGGACTTGGTTTAAGACAACCTAAAAAAAATACTTTAATGGGAAACATTCTAAAAGGTATTGTAACTTTAGGAACGGCAGGAGCTGGAGCAGGATTGTTTGGTAAAGATCTAATGAAAGTAGCCAAACTTTATCAGAATGTTAAAAGAGCTAAACAAGTTAAAACAGCGTGGGATAAGGCAAAAATAGATCTTGGCTTTAAAGAAATTGACATATCTAATATTAAAAACAAATTAACTTCTGATAATCAAAAATTAATGGAATCCCTTCCGGACGGTCATCCTGAAAAAATTGCTTTACAGGCTAAAATGACTGTTAAAGATCCTCCTGTAGATGATAAAGATGGAGTAGGAAGTATTAAAATAGAGGAGATTGAAACTGTTAATAAAACAAAGGCTCAAAAAGCTAAAGATCAGGAATATTTGAAGATGCAAGAGGCGGCTTATGCGTATTATTTAGAACAGCAAAGACGTAGAAAAGCCTATTTGGAGAATTATAGACAAATGTTTCTAGCAAATAAGGGTGGACTTGCTGGCTTATTTAGAGTAAAAAATACCTAGGAGTACAAATTATGAGAAATGATTTCGGAACAAGACCCTATAATGTACGTTTTCCTTATTCAAAGGGAAGCAAAAAACAAGGTTATGACGACAGACTTGACGAATCTCTAGGTGCTAGAGATGGTGCAGAGTCTACTAAGTCTCAAAGCTTCAAAGCTAGAAGAGATGAATCTAAAGGCATGGAAAAAGCTGAAGGTAAAAGAGCTTATTCTGCTGTCGGAACGATGGATAAATAATGCCAGGATCAGAACTTAGAGGAACAGGTAGAGCGGCAACGTATCCTAATTCTAACAAAGGTTATAAAAAAGGTGGTCGTATTAAAGCTGCCAAAGGCTATAACACTGGAAGAGAAAATCTTTTAGAAGAAGTGGGTAGAATCGATGCTGAAAAATCTAACAAAAACCGTAGAGCTGAAAAGCGAAGAGTTGTATCTGAACTTAACAAAGGATACAGAGGCGGTGGCGTTGCGAAAAAAGGCAAAGGAGTAGCACTGTAATGTCTAAAGATTGGCAAATAGGATCTGGTTTTGTAAAAGAACCAAAACTTATTAAAGATCCCTGGAATACTAAAAGTGGTTATTCTGAACCTGTAGAAATTACTCCACCAGATAAAACAGAATCTCAAACTGTAGATCTGAAAGGTAAGTTCAAAGCCATTAGAAAAGACAAGAAGCCTCTTAAAGCAACTTGGTTCTAATATGGCTTGGTTCGGCTTAGCAAAAATAGCATTACAAGCTGGAAGTAAACTCTACGCAAATAGACAAAAGACAAAGATGGCGATGTCTGATGCACGATTGATGCATGCAGAGCGTATGGCCCGAGGTGAGGAAACTTACCAGGGCAAGCTTTTAGAAGCTCGGCAAAACGATTACAAGGACGAAATCGTACTTGCGATACTTACGCTCCCCATAATAATTTTGGCTTGGTCGGTGTGGACAGAGGATCCGGCGGCGATGGCGAAGATAGAGATCTTTTTTGAGTACTTTTCGAATCTGCCGAAATGGTTCACAAATTTATGGATTCTCGTCGTGGCGAGCGTTTTTGGCATTAAGGGAACACAGATATTCCGTAATGGTGGTAAGAAATAAGTTGCGTTATATAAACAAGTATAATAGAAATTAACATTATGGCTACAAAAGACGATAAGTGGATACAAAAAGCAACGAAGAACATGCGTAAGGACAAACCTTGCACAGGCAAGAAGTTTGGAAGCAAGACATGTCCTCCCGGTTCTAAAAGATATAATCTAGCTAAAACATTTAGAAAAATGAATAGAGCTAAAGCTGCCGATGGTGGCAGTATGAGTCACGTAGGTGGCTATTCACCGGTCTTAGGAAATAACAGATTTGGTTATCCTAGTGGTGGAGTCCCTGTAAGAACTGCTAAAGGTGGTGGCATTGCTCAAAGAGGAATGGGAAGAGCTTTCATGAAGGGTGGAAGAGTCTAACAAATTTAAGAAAGAATTATGGACGGCGTCCAATTATTATTTAAACTAAAGAAGTTAGTCGAGATGCGACGAGATGATGTAGTTAACAACATGATCGCCGGTGTTGACAATTTTGACAAATATCAATATATGTTAGGTCAGATACGAACGTATCATTATATTTTACAGGAAATCTCTAACCTGCTAAAAAACAAGGAGCCAAACGAAGATGGAAACGTTATTAAAATCAACCCCGAAGATAACTCTACCCAAGAGTGATCTGGTCGGTGTAAAAAAATCAAAAAAAATTACCAAAGAATCCACAAAGCTCCCGCAACCTACAGGTTGGAGAATTCTTGTACTACCCTTTAAAATGGGAGAAAAAACTAAAGGGGGAATTTTAATGGGACAAGACACATTAGAAAAGCAACAAGTGGCTTCTCAGTGTGGAAACGTATTAGCGATGGGTCCTGATTGTTATCGGGATAAGGATCGTTATAAAGAAGGACCTTGGTGTAAAGTAGGAGACTGGGTAATGTTTGCTCGTTATGCAGGGTCTAGAATAAAAATAGAAGGTGGTGAAGTTCGGTTGCTCAATGATGATGAGATCTTAGCAACCATCAAGAATCCAGAGGATATCTTGCATGAATATTAACATAGGAGGAAACTATGCCTGAAGAACAATCAAAGGCGGAAGAAGTAAAAAAAGAAGAAAAGCCAATTGATATTGACACCAGCGGACCTGATGTTGAAGTCACATTGCCAGAAGAAAAAGACAAAGCTGTAGTAGAAGTAAAAAAGGAAGAGGTACAAGATGCAAAACCTGTTGAAGAGCCTGCTAAGACCGAGGACGCACCTGCGAAATTGGATGAGCAGCCTGCTGTTCAGGAAAGCAAACCTGAAGAAACAGAAGAAAAGAAACAAGAAGAATTAGAAGATTATAGCAAAGGAGTTAAAACTCGTATTGCTAAATTAACGAAGCGTATGCGTGAAGCAGAACGTCAAAGAGAAGCTGCTTTAACCTATGCTAAAACAACAATAGCAGAACAGAAATCTCTTAAAGATAGACTTGCTAAATTAGACACAGGTTATGTTAAAGAGATGGAAGATCGAATTACTTCAAGTTTAACTGCCGCTGAAGGCAAACTTAAATCAGCTAGAGATGCTGGTGATGTTAGCGCTGAAGTAATTGCACAAAAAGAAATCGCTAAATTAGGTTACGAAGAAGCTAGACTTGCTGAGATGAAAGTTAATCAGAAGCAAGCAGATGAGCAACGTAAAACCCTGAGTGAAGGAACAATACCTCAAGCTCCTCTCCAACCTACGCCGGATGCAAAAGCAACGGAATGGGCACAAAAGAATAGTTGGTTTGGCAAAGATAATGCCATGACTTACACCGCTTTTGATCTCCATAAGAAGTTGGTTGATGATGAGGGATATGATCCACAATCCACAGATTACTATGGAGAATTGGATAGAAGAATAAGACTTGAATTTCCTCAGAAATTTGGTAATACTACAGTACAAACGTCCAAACCTAAACAAACCGTAGCTTCAGCTACGCGAACAGGTTACAAAGATGGACGCAGAACTGTGAAACTCACATCCTCACAAGTAGCAATTGCTAATAAATTGAATGTGCCACTGGAAGAGTATGCGAAACAATTAAGTAACGTGAAGGAGACATAAGCATATGGAAAATGATAAAGTGAAAAAAACCCCTCGCGCGTCCGAAACTAGAGCTAAAGAAGCTCATGAAGTTGTTTGGACACCGCCGTCATCTTTAGATGCTCCGCCTGCACCTGATGGATTCAGGCACAGATGGATTAGATCTGAAAGTCTTGGTTTCGAAGACCAAAAAAATATTTCAGGTCGACTAAGATCAGGATATGAACTGGTTATGGCTAGTGAATACAAAGATCAAGGTTATCCAATTGTGGAATCCGGTAAATATACAGGCGTCATTGGAGTTGGTGGGCTGTTGCTGGCCAGAGTGCCCATAGAGATCGCAAAAGCTCGTCAGAAGTATTACGCTGAAAAAGCGCAAGAACGAGACGAAGCTGTTAAATCAGATTTACTTAGGGATCAGCACCCGAGTATGCCTATCACTGTTGATAGACACTCGACGCAAACTTTCGGTGGTAGCAAGAAGTAGTTTAATAACAATTTCTGCAATCAACGAATATTTAATTAACCGTCTACATTTTATTATGTAGACAACGGAGGAAATAATATGGCTAATCAAGATGCCGCTTTCGGTCTTAGACCGTTAAAGACATTGGGCCAACAAGACGATTCCACTGGAATGAGTTCTCATAAGATATCACCTGGCGATGCCAGTATATTATATCAAGGGTCTCTAGCAATACCAACAGCGACGGGATTCGTCGATATTGCAACTGCAGGAGCTACTCAAAATATTGGAGCTTTCTGGGGATGTTTCTATGTTGATCCAACTACATTAAAACCTACGTTTAAAAACTACTATCCAGGGAGCATAACACCTCCTTCAAGTGGAGCTATCGAAGCATTTGTTTATGATAGTCCCTACCAGATGTTTGAAGTGCAGTCTAATAACGCCGGTGCATCAGCACAAGCTGACGTATACGAGTGTGCAGACATTGCAAATCCAACTGCGGGTAGTACTTTAAACGGAGTATCAGGCCAAGAACTGGACGATTCAGATTTAAGTGCTGATATCGCTCAATTAAAAGTTATTGGCGTTTCAAGAGATCCAAAAAATAGTGATTTAACAGCAGCTAATGTAAATTGGCGTGTTCAAATTGCGGAACATATTTTTGGATCATTTACGGGAGGTATATAAATCATGGCAATATCACGACAACAACTCGTAAAAGAGCTTGAGCCAGGTTTAAACGCCTTGTTCGGCTTGGAATACAAAAGATACGACCAGGAACATAAAGAAATTTATGTTACTGAGTCTTCTGACAGAGCTTTTGAAGAAGAAGTAATGTTATCTGGCTTTGCTAATGCATATGTTAAACCGGAAGGTTCAGCAGTTGCTTACGACAATGCTCAGGAAACATTCACTGCAAGATATACTAACGAAACAGTAGCTCTTGCATTTGCTTTAACTGAAGAAGCAATGGAAGATAACTTGTATGACAGACTTGCGTCTCGTTATACAAAAGCACTAGCTCGATCGATGTCAAATGCTAAACAGATCAAAGCAGTTGTGCCTTTAAATCAAGGGTTACCTACTACAGATAACTATGATTCAGGGGACGCTGTTTCTTTGTTTAATACAGCACATCCATGTATCGGGCCGACGTTTCAAAACACGTTAACAACTCAATCAGACTTAAACGAAACATCGTTAGAGCAAGCGTTAATTGATATCGCTGCTATGACTGATGAGCGTGGTCTGAAAATTGCAGCTAGAGGAATGAAAATGATTGTTCCACCTGCTAATCAATTTAATTCTGAAAGATTGCTAAAATCTCAAGGAAGAGTTGGAACTGCTGATAATGATATCAATGCTATCAGAAACATGGGTATGGTTCCTCAAGGTTACAGAGTAAACCATTACTTAACTGATACTGATTCTTGGTACATTGTTACGGATGTTCCTAACGGAATGAAACATTTCGATAGATTACCTGTCCAAACTAAAATGGAAGGTGACTTTTCTACTGGAAACGTTAGATACAAAGCTAGAGAAAGATACTCATTTGGAGTATCCGACCCTAGAGGTATCTTCGGCGTTGAAGGTGCGTAATCAATAAACTATTTAAGAGGGCGGCTTTCTGGTCGCCCTCTTTTTTTATGGAGCAGGTATGAAAAACTTCCGAGTACAAATACGTTTTCACGGCTATTATGCAGATTTTACTGTAATGGCTGAAGATAATGCTGAAAGTATTGAACAATCTATCCTTGACAAGCTGGGAAAAAATGAGGTAAAGTTCGAGTCTGATGGATTTACCAGTAAAAAAGGTAAATGGATAACCTATGAGGAGGTTACAAATGACCCAAGACCTATACAAACAAAAGAAGTCCTTGGAGTTAAGTTGGGAGCAGGAGTATAACGAAAATGGAAAATATACTCTTAACATGATCAAAATTGATCATGCAATAAAAGAAATTATTAGTCAGATTAAAGCTGAAGAAAATAGAGTAGCTAATCTGGAGAATAAAATTTTAGAATCCAAGGCCGAAGTTTCGATAGCCACTTAAGCGCTATCAAAAATCATACAAATTCACAGGGATACCTTGCGCTGAACGCAAATCTGCGTTATAGATTAATTAGTATACAATTATTTTATAGAATGCTGACGAGTATACTCGACGGCCTAGAGACAGCATTCACACAAACTAGGAGGATTAATTATGGCATCAACATTGTTTAGAGGCCCTGTTTTACAAGGGAAGAAAAACGAAGCGGGTTTAACTGGGTATAATATCGAACAGAAGGATTCAAATTACACTGTTGTTATTACTACTGATTCAGGAAAAACTTTCTTATCAAACACTAAAGATGTAGTATTTACACTACCAGCAATTGCAATTGGAAATGTATTTACATTCATTAACACAGGAGCTGATGGTCAAAACAATTTGACTATTAGTCCTAATGCATCTGATGGTATTTTGTATGCAGGATCTTTAACCGACGACAAAGATGTTATTAATACACAAGCAACATCAAAAGTTGGGGATTTTGTAAAAATCGCATCTTTAAATTCTACTGCCCATTGGACAGTACTTGAAGCTCAAGGTGTTTGGGCTAAAGAATCGTAAGATTTATAATTGTGAGCTCCTTCGGGAGCTCACAGAATTAGGAGAATAAATGCAAACAGATGTAAAACAAACCATTGCCGTAGCGGCAACTGCACAACTTCAAAAGTATGTAGCTACAACTGCAACTAATATTACTAAAGCCAGAATCATGGCTATTACTGCACAAGCTAGCGCTGCGGATGCAAGTGTAAAAATTTATAATTCAGTGGCTGGTACAACGGCTAGTGATTTAGTTGCTGAACTTAAATTTGGAACTGCAGATGGTGAATGGACTCATTTTTATGTTCCGGGTCAAGGTATCTATTGTGATACGGGAATGTATGCCGTTTTAGCAAATTGTGATTTTTTAGTAGTTACTGGAACATTCACATAAGGAAGGAGTAACGCATGGCGAATACTACTTCCGGAACAGCAACGTTCGGTAAAAATTTTTCAATTGATGAAATCGTTGAAGAAGCTTATGAAAGATGCGGAATAAGAGGAGTTGCTGGTTACCAGTTAAAAACAGCAAGACGATCATTAAACATTCTTTTTCAAGAATGGTCTAATCGAGGATTACACTTTTGGGAAGTTGCAGAAACTAATGTAACGTTAGTAGCTTCTCAAGCTATCTATACTTTTTATCGTTCAGCAGGAGATGGAACCAGCGATGCTGGGGTTACTAATGCTGGAGTAGCAGAAAGTATTTATGGCATTGAGGATGTTTTACAAACTTCCTATAGAACAAGTAGAGGAACTACTTCTCAAGCTGATACTCCTTTAACTAAAATTGATAGAGCAAGTTATGCTGCGAATACAAATAGATTAGCAGAAGGACAGCCCTCAGAATATTGGGTGCAAAGATTTATAGATAAAGTAACAGTCACTTTATATATTACACCTAGTTCTACTCAAGCAGGGAACTATATTCACTTTTGGTATTTAAAAAGAATTCAAGATGCAGGAGATTATTTTAATGCAGCAGATGTGCCTTATAATTATATCCCTGCGATGTGTGCAGGTCTCGCATATTATTTAAGTTTAAAATATGCAGCGGACAGAACACAACAATTAAAATTATTATATGAAGATGAATTAGTAAGAGCGGAGGCAGCGGATGGTTCTTCGGCAAGTAGCTATATTACACCGAAACTATATTATCCTAATATTTAATTATGGCAAAATACGCACAAGGTAAATACGCATTAGCCGTTTCAGACATTAGCGGACAATCCTTTCCATGGAATGAAATGGTTACTCAATGGAACGGTTTATTTGTTCATTATTCTGAGTTTGAATCCAAACAACCTCAATTAAATCCTTATCCTCATCAAGCTGATCCTGTGGCTCTTCCTAAAGTAAGAGTTCAACAGCCTCCTGCTGATGCATTACGTTGGCTAGGAGATAATCCTTTTCAAACTTATGCTGCAGCTTCAGGAATTATAAATGTTCATCAATTAGATCATCAAAGAAATTATGGAGATACAGTAAGATTTAGAGGACCTCCTACGACTGGAGGAACTTCTGGTACTCTGGATGATGGTGTATTTGTATTTCAAGATATTCCTACCATAGATGGAATCACAGGAGCTAAAATGTGTTTAGCTGCTGGCTATACAATTAAACCTGGAAAACTTTATGCTAATACTTCTACACTTAATGGAGGAATCGATGCTAGTACGACAACTGTTCTTCTAGCAAGTGCAACACAATTTACAGGAGTTGCAACAGGACAATATGAACCAACTTCAACTAATCCTGTAGGCACACCGACATGGGGAGTTTTAATAGATACAGAAATTTTAAGTTACACTGGAACCAGTGGAAATAATTTAACAGGAATTACACGAGGAGCTTTTGGTTCAACAGCGGCAACTCATAACACAGGAGCAACGGTTCAATTATTACAAACACCAGCAAATTATTATCACTTTACCGTTAATACAGATACTGCTACAGTAGGGGGTGTTCAGTTTGGAGGAAATAGTGTTTCTTCTGGACCCGTTACACTAAAAGCGATAGGACCGCAAAGCTAATGGCAACTAATTTTACATATGCAACCTTAACAACTGCTATTCAAAACTATACTGAAGTAACAGATACAAATGTTTTCACTTCAACTATTACTGATGGTTTTATTACAGATGCGGAAAGTAGGATTTTAAGAGATGTTAATATAGATGCCGATAGAAAATCTCAAACAGGATCTTTAGTCATAGGTCAAGAATATATTAATGCTCCTGCGGGATGTTTGGCAGTAAGATCAATTCAAGTAACCGAAGATGATACTTCTCCCAGTACTTTAAAATATTTAGAAAAAAGAGATGTAACTTTTTTAAATGAATATAATCAATATGCATCAGCTGGGTCCACAGTAGCAACAGGAAGAGATATTCCTAAATACTATGCTATGTTTGGAGGAGCCACAGGGTTTTCAGATACGACATCTGGCACGATTATGTTTGCTCCATGTCCAGATAAAACCTATACTTTTCAAGTTAATTATGTAGCTATACCAGGTAGTTTAATTAATAATATTACTGGAACGTATTTAAGCAAGAATTTTGCGAATGGCTTACTTTATGCCTGTTTAGTGGAGGCTTTTGGGTATTTAAAAGGCCCTCAAGACATGTTGACATATTACGAACAACGATATAATAAAGAGGTAGAGAAGTTCGCTATCGAACAAGTAGGTAGAAGAAGAAGAGACGACTACGATGATGGAACAATTCGTATAAAAATTGATTCTCCTTCACCTTAAAAGGAATAAAAACTATGGCTATAACATCAGCAATTTGTAACAGTTTCAAACAAGAAATTTTAGAGGCAGAACATAATTTTACTGCATCTACTGGAAATACTTTTAACTTAGCATTGTATGATAGTGATGCGACTTTAAATAAATCAACAACTGCTTATACAACTTCAGAAGAATTAGCGACAACTGGCGGCTACACAGCCAAAGGAAACGCTTTAACAAGTGTCACTCCTACCTTAGATAGTGATACTGCGGTTTGCGATTTTTCAAATACAAGCTGGACTTCAGCTTCCTTTACTGCAAGAGGCTGTTTAATTTTTAATGATTCGCACTCAAGTGACGCTGCAGTCTGTGCCATTGATTTTGGTGGAGACAAAACCGTTACTAGTGGGACGTTCACCGTAGAGTTTCCAGCAGCAGCCGCATCAACAGCAATCATACAAATAGCATAAGGAGGCAATCCTTATGGCTACAGGATGGGGAAGATTAACCTGGGGTCAATCTGACTGGGGCGACACTAACGTTTACGCAACAGGATGGGGCGCTAAATCTTGGAATGATGGTGCTTGGGGAGAGCTTAACGATCAAACAGTTACTCTTACAGGCGTATCAGCAACCACTTCCGTAGGAACCGTTGACGCTTATGTTCAACCTGGTTGGGGTACTTTAAACTGGGGTGAAAATGGTTGGGGATCTGTTGACGAAGCAGTCTATAGAATACCAAGTGGAGTTTCAGCAACTACAAGTGTAGGAGCCATTACACCAGCCGATGTTATGGGACTCACAGGAGTCTCAGCCACTACTTCTTTAGGAACCGTTACACCGGTTTCGGATGTAACATTCTCTTTAACAGGAGTTTCAGCAACTACTTCCATAGGATCATTAAATGTAGAAATTGGAGTTCCTTTAACTGGAGTCTCAGCAACAACTTCTGTAGGTTCTCCTACGGCTGTAGCAGATGTTACTGCATCCTTAACTGGAGTTTCTGCCACAACTGCACTGGGAACTCTCACAGTTACTTCTAATCCAACGGTTCAGCCTGCAGGAGTTTCTGCAACAACTAGTGTAGGAGCTTTAAGTCCGGCTGATGTGATGGGATTAACGGGAGTTTCAGCTACTACGGCTATAGGTTCTCCTAGTTTAGTAATTGATGTTACGGTGTCCGTGACTGGACAGTCAGCAACGATTAGTCTGGGAACTTTAGGAATTCAACATTTTCAAGATATTGACACAGGATCAAATACATCGTATTCTAGTGTTGCAACTGGATCAAATACAACGTATACAGATGTAGATACGGAAGCAGCTTAGGAGAAAAATATGCCTTCAACATATACAAATTTAGGAGTTCAACTAATGGCTACTGGCGAAAAAGCCGGTACATGGGGGACGCTTACTAATACTAACTGGAATATCATGGAACAGATTACTGGTGGTTATGCTACTCAAGCATTAACTAGCGGTGGAACTGTTACTTTAACAAAATCAGATGGAGCTACAGGTGCAGTTTTAGCTAATCGAGTTTGGAAATTAACTGGTGCCCTTTCAGATAATGCTATCGTTACTGTTCCAGACAGTATTGAAAACTGGTGGCTGATTGATAATGCATCAACAAATGCTTACACGGTTCAAGTTAAAACAGTTTCAGGTTCAGGTGTTACTTGGGCTACAACAGACAAAGGAACAAAATTACTTTACACAGATGGAACGGATGTAGTTGATTCTACATTAGGGGTTTCAACAGATCCAGGTGGATCAGATACACAAATTCAATATAATAATTCAGGAGCATTCGGTGGAGATGCAGATTTAATCTGGACCGCTGGAACTGGATTAACAATTAACTCTCAGAAAGAATTACGATTAGCAGATACAGACGATAGTGCATACGTTGGATTCAAAGCAGCAGCCACAGCGACATCTTATACATTAACGATGCCGGCAGCCGTTGCTACAGCCAATGATCAAATATTAACATCAACAACCGGCGGTGTTTTATCATGGGTAGATAACTCAGGTGGAACATCTTGGCAAGCAGTGGTTACAGCAGCAACTAAAACAGCTGTAGGAGGAGAAGGATATTTTATTGATACTACTTCGAATGCTTGTACTGTAACATTGCCATCAGGAACACTTGGAGATGAAGTAACCCTTGTTGATTATGCCGCAACATTTGACACTAACAATTTAACAGTCACCCCTGCTAGTGGAGAAAAAATTCAAGGCGCTTCAGCTGATGCAACATTAACATGTGCTGTTGAACGTGCTGGTTTTACCTTAGTTTATTCAGGAGCATCACAGGGCTGGCTATTGAAGGATAAATAATCCTCATGGCAACTTATAAGGGCATTCAAGGAACTACTGTTCAATCTTTCGCATCCGACCCTACTCCCACAGAAAATTTTGTGGGTCAACTGTGGTATAATTCTACATCAGGAACTTTTAAAATAGCAACCGAAGGCGCGGGAGCCTGGACGAGCGCTAATTCTTTAAGTGGTACAGGAAGACAGCAAAGTGATATGGTTGGAAATAAAACAGCCGCTATTATAATGGGGGGAGATTATACATGGCCTCACACTTACCCTACATGGAGTGAAACTTATGATGGTACATCCTGGACTGAAGGAAATGATATTAACGAAGGAAGAATAAATGCAGCAGCATGTGGAGCTGGAGTTCCAGCGTGTTTATATATTGGAGGCACGGATACTCCTGCTGGTCAAATTGCAAGTGTGGAACAATATAATGGAACCTGTTGGTCAGAAGTAAATGATTTAAATGATTCAAGAAGAGCTGGAACGGCTGCAGGAACCGTAACCGCTGCTTTACTAGCTGGTGGGTCTTCTCCTGGTAGTACAAACAGTGTGGAATATTATGATGGTACATCATGGACAGAAGGAAATAATTTACAATCCCCTAATGAAGCCGGTCAAGGGGGTGGAACTTCAACAGCGGCGTTTGTAACTGGTGGTAATCCCCCAGCAACTCGAACTGAAATTTATAATGGAACTTCGTGGTCTAATGCAAATTCAATGCAAAATGAAAAAACATCGGGGGCGGCTGCTGGCACGACGACGTCAGGTTTAGTCTTTGGAGGATATGATTCAAGTAGTCCGGCACCAACGGATACTGGTCAAACCGAATCTTACGATGGTACTTCATGGACAGAAGTAGGAGATATGGGTACCGCACGAACAGGCGTAGCAGGAGCTGGACCAAGTAATCAAGCAGCAATTGTTGCAAGTGGATATACGACAGTTTATTTAGCTTTGTGCGAGGAATGGACGTCACCGCTTTATGTGGTTAAAACAGTGACAACAAGTTAAAAATGAATTATAAGAAAATACAAGGAGGACACTATGGCAAATAACACATATTGTACAGCAACTAACTGGGGAAAAGATTTTTTTACGCATGCAGAGCGTAATGCTTTTCATCTGGAAGGTCATCCTGGCAATGTTTGGGTTGTTGGTAATAATGCTGCAGGTATATCTTGGATCAATAAAGTAAGTGGAACGGCTAAAGTTAAAGCAGAAGCACAAGCTATTGTTGATGGGGAAATAGAAACTGCGCAAGCGGTGTGGGATGCTTTACCAGAAGAGGAAAAAGCACCTGCTACAAGCTTTTCAAGACCCGTAAAATATACATTACCGTAGGAACTAACTATGGCAACGTACAAAGGAATTAAAGGAGTTAAAGTTCAGAACAAAGCTTCGGATCCAACTGCTTCAGAAGCGGATGGAACGGTATGGTATAATACAACTTCGTCTGCACTTAAATATGCTATTCAAGGCACCGGAGCATGGGGTTCAGGTGGAGCGTTAAATACACCAAGAAATGGTTCAGCTGGAGCAGGGGTATCACAAACTTCTTCTCTATGTTTTGGAGGAACAACAGGACCTACTCTACAAAATCAAACCGAATTATATAATGGTACATCCTGGACAGAAGTTAATAATTTAAATACAACAAGATACTCTTTAGGAGGTTTAGGAACGGTCACTGCCGCGCTGGCCCTAAGTGGCTATGCGGATGCAGATCCTCTTCCAGCGGCGGTTGAAACTTATAATGGAACATCTTGGACAACAAATCCGACAAGTATGCCGTATGCAGCAATCAATATAGGACAAGCGGGAACTACGACTGCTGCAATAATTTGGGGAGGTCAAGCTCCACCCATTTGGACATTTAAAGACGATACACTCTCATGGAATGGTTCGACTTGGACCGCTGTAAATAATTATAGCCCACCTTATATTGCGGACATGGCTTCATTTGGAACTCAAACCGCTGCGATATCAGCTGGAGGTTATGTAGGATCACCGTCGGGAACCGTTAATGTTGGAACCTGGGATGGAACGTCTTGGACGGAAGGAAATAATTTAAATCAAAGCAGAAGAACTTTTACAGGATCGGGAACTACAACAGCAGGAATGGTGTGTGGAGGACAATTTAGTCCTAGCCCTCCAACTTCTGCCTTTTCAGCTTTAACCGAAACTTATGATGGTTCAAGTTGGACTGAAGTAGGAGATTTAGCTAATGGAAGATATGATCAAGGACAAGGACCTAACTGTCCTTCTGGGAATACAGTTATATGGGGAGGTAGTGCTAATGGCTCTCCTTATAGTAACATTTGTGAAGAATGGAGCGATCCAGTTTATACAATTAAAACGGTGACGGTGAGCTAATGACAACATACAAAGGTATAAGAGGTTTTACAATACAATCACTAGCAAGTGATCCTTCTAATCTTACGACAGGACAAATTTGGTATAATACAACTAGCACAGTGATTAAAGGATATGCGAGCATCGGTGCCGCATGGTCTTCGGGAGGAGATCTTAATACAGGAAGAGGCAACGGAAGCGGGTATGGGACTACAAGTGCCGGTATGGCTGCGTCTGGATCCGGTCCTCAGCCAGCTGCTGAGGAAATGAAGACTGAAACTTATGATGGTACCTCATGGACTCAAGCAGCCAACTCAGTTATCTATCAAAAAACTTCAGCTGGTGCATCAGGAACGACTACAGCAGCCTTAATGTTTGGTGCAGGCACGCCTAATAGTGCCATTCAGTCTTACGATGGTACGTCGTGGTCAGATCCCGGACATGATATGAATACAGGTAGAATGGGAATGGGCTCAGGGGGAGGACCTGGAGGGCAAACTGCTTCTATCGCTTCAGGAGGATGGGAACCAGGGCTGTCATCCCTTACAGAAACGTATAATGGTTCTACATGGACAGAAGTAAATAATTGCAATACAGCTAGAGTGTACATAGCTAGCGCATTTGGCTCTCCGCAAACGACAGCTCTTATATTTGGTGGACAATCAACATCTTGGCCTGCAACTCCCAACCAAGTTGATCTTACAGAACAATGGAATGGAACTTGTTGGACTGAAGTAAACGATATGAATGGGATTCGATCAGAAGCCGGAAGTTTTGGAATAAGCACAGGCGCTATGGCTGTAGCAGGCTACAGAGGATTCCCTGCAGGCCTTATAGATGAAGTTGAACAATATGATGGAACCTCATGGACAGAAGTGGCTGATGTATCCGCACCTCGTTCTTATTCAATATGTTCAGGAAGTGTAACGGAAGGCTTTTCAGCTGGAGGAAGTCCCGGTGGACTGGCTGTTACTGAAGAATGGGCTGATCCTAATTTTTCAACGGTAACCTTTACAGCATCATAATCATTGCTTTTAATTTAAAAATAAGTATATTGGAGAAAGAATGAATAAAGGAAAACGTAACATCCAACAGCACGCTGATAAAGAGGTAAAGCATTTACTGACTTTATTAGATAAAAGTGAAGTCTCTGAATTTAAAGCTATGGTGCCTGAACTTCAGGATACTTGGAGAAAAAAACAAATGTTTCGAACTGAAACAGAAATGCGTTTTTCAGTTTTATCTGATAACAAGTATGGATCTAATGCTGCTAAGTATTGGCAATCGGTGAGAGAACAAAATACTCACTTTGAAAACTTAATGCGTCTTTCTTTTGATTTTCGAAAGAATGAGATTGAAATTAAAAAACTTCAAAGGGCCATGAAAATGGAGAAAGATCCTTTAGAAAAAGAACTTAAACAAATTGAGCTCGAAGAATATCGTTATGCTCGAGCTAATCTGGAACTTCAGGCTAAGCATCGAATGAGAGAAATTAGAACTTGGTCTAAATTAAAAAAAGAATTTGATGATGGGAAATTTGACAAGGAGAATGTAAATACTCATCAAGCTGAATCATACCTGCATCAACTCGAACAGAAGAAATTAACGTTGACTCCGGGCTCTTCACAACCTGAAGTTTTTAATGTCCTAGGTCAACTAGAAACTTTAAAACGTGTGAGACAATCGGGAGAACTAAAGTATGATGGTGCCAATCGAAAAAGTATTTCTAAGAAACCAGCAGCTACAAAAAAATCCTCATAATCAAACCGAGAGTTCTTTCTATAAAAGAGTAAGAGACTCGATGAAGAAAAGAGGAATGGTTAATCCTTTACTTTGCATCGAGACGGAAGAATGTGAAGGTCAAAAATATATGTGTTGTATTGGAAACAATCGATATCTTGCTGCTTTGGAACTAGGTATCAAAGAAGTTCCAATTAAAATTGTTACTAGTGAAATTCCAACAGATTTAATGGCAGCCACTGAAGATTATACTCCCACCGAAGTAGAAGGGTATCCTCCTCGTGCAAGAGAATATGAAAGAAGAAAAAATGAACTTTGATTTTGTATTCCTCGGACAATCTGTTTTAAAATATAAAGTCCCTCTTGAAGTTTTTGTGGGGCTCAATGAACTTTACGAAACTCAAAAGAAACATCTGCCAGATGCCAGGCCGCAATTAGCAGGGAAAATCCCTGATGAAGTTTCCTTATTCTTTGCAGGGCCTACGACTAAAAAGATGCATCAACATAGTCATGTTTCTGAGGATGTTTTAAAATGGTTCTATTCTATTTTTAAACATTATTTAGATTGGAATAAAATTAAAGAATATACCATGAATATTAATTCGATCTGGGTTAATGAAATGAAAGCAGGAGACTATAACCCTGTGCACGTTCATCAAGGTGGCCTTTATACAGGACTCTCTTCAGTGATGATTCTTAAACTTCCTAAAGATATGGGGCCCGAACGTACTCACCCCGATCAACCGCTGAATGGACAACTCCAAATTATGGGAAGTTCTTCAGGCCAATTTTCTAAAGCAGATTATTCTCCCCCCATGAGCATAGGAGATTTTTATGTTTTTCCTTATGATATTAGGCATTGTGTTTATCCCTTCACCAATAAAAAAGAAAAAAGAAGAACTCTCGTTTGTAATTGTGATGTGCATTATAACCCGGTAACCTCAAGGATGGCTTAATGATCACAGAACCTAAATGGAGATCACTACTCGCTAATACCACCGGCCCTATCTTTAGCCCGGAACAGTGTCAGAATATTATTGACAAGGGTCATCAGCAAAAAGCTGAAAAAGCAATGGTGGGAACTAAAAAAGCAAAAGGTGGAAACTATGATACTAAAATGAGAATCACCACCATCAGCTGGATTCCTTTTAAAGAGATGCCTGAGATGTATAAAATAATTGAACGCACAATGCTCCAAGTGAATGGTAATCATTTTGGATATGAAGGGATGCAGATTACCGAACAAGCACAATTTACCGAATATCCTAAAGGAGGGTTTTATGACTGGCACATGGATTCAGAAGTGAACTGTCAGTTTGAACCTCCTGTTAGAAAAATGTCAATGACCATTTTACTTTCCCACCCTTCCGAATTTGAAGGAGGAGATTTAGAGTTTATGACAGAAGGTAATAAACCTCCTCAACTGATGCAAGGTCAAGCTATTTTCTTTTGTAGTTTACTTCGTCATCGAGTAAACAAAGTTAAAAAAGGTATCCGACGTTCTTTGGTGATGTGGTTTGGAGGACCTCCTTTTAAATGAGAAAGATACATTCTTTTACTGATGTTGTTTATGTGGAGGATAAATTTTTAAATTCTACTACATGTAAAAAATATATTCAGTTAGCTAAAAAGCCTTCTACCAAGGTGCGTAGTGCTTATTCTTCGGTTGATAACCAACTTTGGGAGGAGCGTCTTGTTGATATTGTAAACGATCCTATAGTTTTAAAAGTTAAACAGTTTTTAGATACAGAGTTTGGTTTGAATCTTCAAATTGCCCGAGCTCAGATTCAGAATTGGATTAAAGGCAGTAACGGAGAGCTTCATGTTCACAAGCCGGATCCATCCAAATACAATAGTCTTATTTATTTAAACGATGACTTTAAGGGAGGAGATTTCTTTACTCGTTATGGAGTAAGAGTTAATGCCGAAGTAGGACGCTTAACTTTTTTTGATGGTCAAGAGGTTTATCATGGAGTAAGTGAGGTTAAAGGAGGAGATAGGTTTACTCTTATCTTTTTTTGGAAGGAATAATTAAATGAACCGAGAAATTTTATTTCCTACTCCCATTTATATAAAGATGGTTAAGGATCCTAAAAAATTAAATAAGTATTTATTTCCTCTCATTAAAGCCTGGAGTAAAAAAGATAAGAGTGAAGAAAAAACAAATGCAGGCGGAGGTTGGCATAGTCCCACTGACATGAATTTTAAAGAAGAATATAAACCTTTGACTACTGAACTCTTTGCTATGCAGGAAGAAATTTATAAAGACTATGGCCTATCACCTAAACCCGGACTCGGAAATATGTGGGCTAATATTAATTATCCAGGCTCTTATAACAAACAACATATGCACCCTAACTCTCAATGGTCCGGTGTTTACTATGTCAAAGTTCCTGAAAACTCAGGACGATTATTTATTGAAGATCCAAGATCTGGACCTAATATTATACTCCCCCGCAGAGTGAAAAATTTACCTAAGGCTTTATGGCGCGTTGTTGTTTATCCTGCTATAGAAGGACAAATGATTATGTTTCCAGCATGGCTACCCCATGGAGTGGAGATGAATGAATCTAAAGAAAAAGGAGAAAAGGGATGGCGTGTATCTGTTTCTTTTAATTTTATTCAAATTGATAAAGATGGAAAAGTAGGATGAGTTTTAAAACAAAAAAATATCAAGTCATCCGAAACGCGTTGGATAAAAAAATGGCTAACTTTATATTTAATTATATGATGTTACAGCGAGACGCCGTAGATTGGATGATAAAAAATAATAAAGTAAATCCAGTTAATCCTTTTATGGGAACACGGACAGATCAACAAGTACCTGGGTGTTATACTAAATATGCAGACTGGGTTATGGAAACTTTACTCATGTATATGATTCCGATTATGAAAGCCAAGACAGGATTAGAACTGATTCCAACTTATACCTACACACGACTTTATGAAAAAGGAAATATTTTAAAACGCCACAAAGATCGACCGAGCTGTGAAGTTTCCACAACCTTACACTTGGGAGGAGATGAATGGCCCATTTTTCTGGATCCTACGGGTGCAGATAATGTTATTGATGAACGTAAAAACATTCATAAACCGGGAGCTCCTAAAGGAGTGCGAGTGGATTTAAAAATAGGAGATATGTTAATTTATTCTGGGTGTGATCTAGAGCACTGGAGAGAACCTTTTCAAGGAAAGGTTTGTTCTCAAGTCTTTCTGCATTATAATCATGCCAACGGGCCCTTTGCTAAAACTAATATATTAGATGGACGTCCTTTACTAGGCGTTCCCAAGTAATGGCTCTGGTTCGTGTGACCTTAGGCGGTAAACGTCTGGGGTATGTCAGGAATAATAAAGCAGGATCCACCACCATTATTAATTATCTCGGCCAGCTTCTTTGGAATGAAAAACCTACAACGTATAGTGGTACGAACGTTCAAGACTATTGTGGTGATGATTCCTATATTGGACGTGAGAAAGGTTTTGAATCTTATCATAAAGAACTTAAAGAATGTGAGATAAGAATTGCAGTCTACCGTAATCCAATCGACAAGATCATTGCGGGCTTTTATTATTGCCAAGAATTTAAACCTTATCTTAATGACTTAGATTTATTCTTGGATAACTATGCACACTATTTAAAAGACAATTACATTAGAATTCATTGCCGCACGAACACTGCTATGTTAGGTCCTGATCCTAGTATCTATACCCATGTTTGGAATATGGAAGAGATTGATACTAAGTTGCTTCCCTTCCTGGAACAACTGGGTGGAAAAAAGATACAGAAAACAAGGCTCAGGGGACATCCTCTGCGCACGATTAGCAAGCAACAAGAAGCTAAAGCTCAAAACGTCATGGCTATTGATTACAAAAACGGTTGGTGTAAGGAGTTGATCTCCCCAAAAATATAGTATATTTGTAGTAAAAACGGATTTTTCTATGCTACATAAAATCAGACTTAAGCCTGGATTAGACAAACAATCTTCTGATACAGGGGCTGAAGGAAAATGGGTTAATGCAGATTATTCTCGTTTTCGATATGGTTTCCCTGAAAAAATAGGAGGATGGCAACAACTGGTATCCGATAAACTTATCGGTGCTGGTCGTGATCAACATACCTGGGTCGATTTAGCAGGTAATCGATACGCTGCTATTGGAACTAATAAATGCCTTTACATTTATTATGAAGGTGCAGTCTATGATATCACTCCTTTAGATACAGCCCGACAACAAACCAGTTCTACTTTTACAATAACAAGTGGAGACGCCACGGTTACCTTAACTACCGCTACAGCGCACGGTGCTGATGTTGGAGATATTATTTTATTAGATGCAGTTACGGTTCCAGGAACCACAGGATTTACTGATGCTGATTTTGAAGATACTTTATTTGAAGTTAAAGATGTACCGAGTGCTACCACGATGGAAATTGAAATGGGGAGTAGTGCCACAGGAAGTGCTACAGGCGGATCCACAACAATAGATTTTTATTATGTAATTGGACCCATCAGCCAAGGCTACGGCTATGGTTGGGGTACCAATACTTTTGGAGGGTTTACAACTCCCATTACGTCAACAACCATTAATAATGGAGGTGTCTTAGCGGCTGGAGCAAGCTCTTGTATTTTTACCAGTACGGCTGCTTTTCCCACAACAGCTGCCGGCGGTGGAACGATTTTAATTGAGAATGAATTAATTACTTATACAACCAACAATACAGGAACGAATACACTTTCTGGATTTACTCGAGGAGCAGGAGGAACCAGTGATGTCGAACATGCGAATGGAACTCTAACTCGAGATGCAACAGATTATGTAGGCTGGGGTAGCGCAAGTACCAGTTCTAATATTGTTATTGAACCCGGTCAATGGAGACTTTTAAACTATGGTGAAGATCTATTAGCTTTAGTTCATAATAAAAGAATTTTTAAATGGGAGCCTTCGGTTCCTAATTTAACTGTACGAGCTGTAGTAGTAGGAGGAAGTGAAGTTCCAACGGCTTCAAGAGATATGGTAGTCTCTGTTCCTGATCGACATTTAATTTGTATTGGAACAGAAACCACATTGCAAACTGCAGCCACTCAAGATGATATGTTTGTAAGATGGTCGAATCAAGAATCAATAACTGATTGGACTCCTACCGCAACTAATACTGCAGGTAGTCAAAGACTAACCGATGGTTCTAAACTGATTGGAGCTGTGGTAGGAAAGACAGCTGTTTATCTTTGGTCTGATACAGCTATGTATACGATGAAATTTATTGGACAACCTTTTACTTTTGGTTTTACGCAAGTAGGAACTAACTGTGGAATGTCGAGTCAACATGCAGCAGCTGAAGTTGACGGAATTGCTTATTGGATGGGACCGACAGGTTTCTTTAACTTTAATGGAGGTCGAGTTCAAACGATGCCGTGTTTGGTAGAAGACTATGTCTTTGAAGATATTAATGCCAATGCAAATCAACAAATCCATGTAGCGGTTAATGCTCTCTTTGGAGAGATTACTTGGTTCTATCCAAGTTCAGGGTCCGATTATGTAGATCGATCGGTAACTTATAATTATATGGAATCTACACCGGGTAATCCTATTTGGTATACGTCTTCTCTTGCTCGTTCAACATGGACGATCGAAGGAGTTTATACTAAACCTTTTGCAACAGAATATAAAAATTCCGTAGCCCCTACTAATCCCACAGTGGTTGGTATTTCGAATGGAGCTAGTTATTATTGGGAACAAGAAAAAGGAACTGATGAAATCTTTACCGATGGAACAACCAATGCTATTGCAGGCTACGTTGAATCAGGTGACTATGATATTGGAGGACCTGAAGGAGAACAAGGTGAAGGAGAATTTATGATGAGAATATCTCGGATTATTCCTGACTATGGATCTCAAACAGGAGACTCAAGAATTACTTTAAGTACAAAAACATTTCCGAGCAGTACAGCCGTTTCCACTAATTATACTGCAACAACTTCAACCACTCAACTCTTTGCTCGAGCTAGAGCACGGCAAATTGCTATTAAAGTAGGTAATATTAGTACCGGTCAAAGCTGGCGAATGGGAACCTTTCGATTAGATATTCATGCAGGGGGTAGAAGATAATGGCTAAAATTTCTGAAGTAATAGCAACCGTTATTGGACCTGAGTTTGATGCTGTTAATGTTCAAGGGGTGGCTGATAACGTTGGCTCGATTGTACAAAAACTTAACACAACCTATCAACAACAACTAACAGATGAGTATGAAATCTTTAGTTTATTTATGAGTTAATTATGGCAAATAAATATATTAATAAATCAATTAACTTAACAACAACCGATCTAACAGCGATCTATACCGTTCCTGCTGAAACCGTAGCGATTGTCAAAGCGATCCAAGGTTTTAATGATACCGCTAGTGCTGTGACGGTGACTCTTTCTTATACGGATGCGAGTGCCTCTGCAACTTATGCCTTTGGTTATGCGACCAGTAGCTCTATTCAACAATTTGAATTACTCACTAGTGATCTTTTAGTCTTGGAAGAAGGAGATATTTTAAAGATTCAAGCGAGTGCTGGTAATCAAATTACCGGAGTGGTTAGTATTTTAGAACAAGACAGAACTTAATGATAAACAAACTTAATGGAAAAGATACACCCGTTATTCAGGCTAAAGTTACCACGACTATAAAAAATAAGAAAACTGGGGCTATTTATAAGACGGAAGAAGAGTGGAAAGCCTTAGCAATACCCGCGGAAGACATTCAACGGGATGTCTTGGTTAAGATACCAACGCTTGATTTGTTTGCAAAAACAAAGTAATAATATTATTTTCAGGTGCAATCCCTGCTCGTTTAATATACATTGCAAAATAGGAAATTATGACAAAATCAAATGGAATTAAATCACTTAAACAAGCAGCTAAACTGCTTAATAAACATGCACCTGACGGTGAATCATTAGCTTATATTAATCCAGAAGAAGCAAACATCTTAAAAGCTCGTGGAAGTTCTGGAATCTTGACGGTTGCTGGAGTACCTTCTTATTTCCTTGATAAAATTTGGAAAGGAATTAAGGATGTAGGCTCTAGTTTTTTAGGTCGTTACACTGGTGATAAGGGAGGAAGCAACATAGTTAAAGATGTTGCCTCAGTTTGGGTTGGCTTACAAGCTAAGAAAGATCGAGAAGGATTAAACGAACACGAACAAAACATATACAATGATCTAAAATCACAAATGGCTGCAGCCGAAACAGAATTTGCAATTAATGTTGCAGGGGGACCATCGGTTACGAATGTTCCTACAACAATAGAAGACGTTGCATCTTATACAGATGTTACTCTTCCCACAATGAAAACCACAGCGGTCGCTGAAGGCGGAAGGATTGGGTATACAGAGGCAGGAGATGTAGACCCTGAATACAATGGTTGGAAAAAAATTTATGAAACAAACCCTAGTTTAGCTGAGATGCATGATAATCATCCACAATATTTAAAGCGATATAAATCAGAAGGCCATGCTCAAGGTGGAAGGATTGGTTACAACCTTGGAGGGATTGGCGCAATGGATCCACGAATAGGTTATCAAATGGGAAGTCCTCATGGACAAGTGATCCCAACTTTTTCTGAAGGCGTACAACAAATGTATGAATCAGGTCCGGCAGGAGTTGATACCGAAACAATAAATTACACTGAAGCTGCTTATCCAGTTATTAGAGAGAAAATGAAAAGCTACGCAGGCATGATAGGTAGCGACAATATTTATGATATTATAGAAGTAGCTACACAAGTAGGAGATAAAGAATTTGTAGACTATCTACGTCAAACATTTACTTTGGAAGGAGATAGAGGAATTGAAAATCCAGGAATGGAATGGAAAGAGAGCAAGCAATGGGGAGCTTTAGGTGCAGCTCACGGCGGAAGAATCGGAGCTAAAGAAGGAGGCATCATGCCTTTACTTAATTTAGGGGGTATGGAAAAAGATTATAGACAAGATGGGGGCTTTGTTCCTATCGGTCGTAGAGAAAAAGCTGATGACGTTCCAGCAAGACTCAGTAAAAATGAATTCGTCTTTA
>VTLG01016379.1_pt1 | contig 33442 bp, 61 predicted proteins | sample 4694571 | NCBI WGS metagenome assembly VTLG01 (sample SAMN12604809, study PRJNA352737) | marine metagenome | biome: ENVO:00000447; feature: ENVO:00000209|ENVO:00000569|ENVO:01000036; material: ENVO:00002151; isolation source: viral sequences binned using virsorter ...
ACGCCCACCTAGGAGTTAGTAAGCGTGTCACTCTGTTCTAATGGTTGCCTCCGTTGATACTTCGATTGAAGCAGACTTGAGAACATTAGAAGCGATTTCTTGAATCTCGTCCTCGTCGTAATGGTCATAGTCGTAAGTGTGATTCTCTATACTACATTCTGCGTCGTCTAGTCTGTATTCCAAATCATCCATATCATACCTTACAGATTTGATATCATCCTCCAAGGATTCCATCAAAGTTCTAACTTTTTTAGACATTGTGACCTTGTGAAATGTCACATTATGGTTCTGAATGTCTAATAGTGTTTTACCAAGTTCCTTCTGTCTCTCTGTTACTAAATCCAATAGACCGATAAGTGCCTCACTATCTTGTTCTATTCCCAAAAAATTTCTAAGACCTTTTCTTAAGGTAGTCGCTAACCTTTTAATATCTTTATTCATAATACTATTATTATATACAACAATTTTCAGAATGTCAACCCTAAAATTCTAAATTTGACTTTTTCGTTTTTATGTGGTAGAATGTCGCCCTTTTTTGGAAACGCTCGAATATATACAACTATTGATATTTATGTGCTATAATATGTATATGGAATCGATAGAATCAGTAATGATAATAATAACAACTTATATTCTTTTGGAATTGTTTTTAGAGTAAAATTTACTCCAAAAATCCAAATGGAGTAAAATTTATCCCATAAAATTTTTCGGATATTTTTTTCTTTTTTTTCTGTTTTTCTAACCCTTATATATTATATATATGTAGCAATAGGTCGCACTCGCAGTAGCAACACCTCGCATTGTAGCAATTACTCGCATTGTAGCAACACCTCGCATTATATGAAGGTATTACACGCATTATTTAATTATGTTTTTATTTGAAGGTAAAAAACATATAAAAAACCTATGAACAAAGATATTAATCTTTATAAATTAATTATTTTTTTTTGAAAACTTTTCTAGTTTTAACTCTCGTTTTATAATTTCATATTGTATGTTATATTCTGTATGATATAAGAACTGAGGTTGCCTATTACCCATTATAAAACCTATACACTCTTGATTGTTGTGACAGAGCAAATAAGGTATTATATATCGCTCAATATCTTCTAATTGTTGTTCTGTTACCCAAAAATCAAATTTGATTGAGTCTTCCTCTACTCCTTTATATACTCCTTTAAATACTTGATAGTTAAACCCTTCTACAATACCATTAATAAATTCTAATGTCTGTTCTCTGTTTACATCTTCAGTAAATATTTGAATTCTTTTTTCAAAAATCATTTTTTTTTAAACTCCTTTAATTAAGATAATATTATTATACACTAAATAATTCTAAATGTCAATAGTTATCTAGTTAAACATTTCCATTAGATTTTTTTTCATTATTTGATTCTCTGTCAACTCTTCCAAGTTATGCTTAATTTTTGAATTATCTACATATCTATATCTTTTTTGTAGTGTAGAGAATCTATCTCTTGTTATTTCTCTACTCATAGGTAACCAAGAATAATGTCTTGTTGTTGATTGTGTTATGCCTCGTGAATATACACCTATTTTTTTATTTCTAGAATCTGTAAAACCTATTAACAAACCATAGGAAAATATATTTTTTCCATCTGTTGTCATATTTCCATTTCTGGTTTTTGCCCTCTTGCCCTTCTTCCAAGAATTAGCGACTCCTTCATTAGTAGTGTTTTTAATCCTGCTAAGATTTAAATTATTAACATAATCATAAAAGAAATTATATTCGTAATTTTTCCAATGTCTAAAACTATAATACATATTTTTTTAACTCCTTTAAATAAGATAATCTTATTATATACTAGATTTTTTAAAATGTCAATAGTTTTATATAGTTTTATATAATTGTTAATTATCTATAATTTTATGGTAGAATAAATTATCTATGCTTTTTTTTCAAAGGGCATAGAATAGAGTAAATTTTACTCCAAATAATATATCCAGACAAAAACAACACCACATTACGCAAGGTAATACACGCAAGGTAATACACGCAAGGTAATACACGCAGGTATAAATCGCAAGAAAAATAGGAAAATATAGCAAAACCTACTCAAACCTATCCAAAAAGTACCAATTCAACCATAAAAAGACTTGACATAGACAATAGTTGTATATTATGATAGTAGTATCAAGTTTGAAAAAGGAGATTAAATATGGTTAAAAAAACAATAAGAGTGATTACAACGAATCAAAAAAACACAAAGGCATTTAAAGATTACACTTATTTTAGCAAAATAGGTTTGAAGGAGTTTTACTCATACGAATATCCAACAGATAGAATAGGTAAATACTTAGATAGCGATACAACATTTGGTGGATTGCTTTTTACATTAGTTATAGGCGATTGTGTTTACGATTATATGGGTGAATGTGATAGCGTAATTAGGGAAAGGTTATTTAAGAAACTTGCCTGTATGCTAGATAAACCTTATGAGTATGTTCACAATCTATGGTTGGGAGGAAAATAAAGAATGTTTTATATGTTTCATTGCGAAGGAAAATTAAAAGAAGATTTTTACAAGAAAGCAAGAGAAAATTCTTTCCTTGAAAAAAATTCAAGGATAAGAATGGATAGGTTTCAAGAGGGGGTTTATTTTGGTAGTCTTACACATAATCCTAAAGAAATCAATGACAAGGTTGTTAAGGAATCAAATAAGATTTTCGACAAGTTGTCAAGAGAGTATGAGTAAAATGGAAAAAATACTAGAAGAAGTAAAAGAAAACAATATTATTTCGTGGAATTGTAATGGTAGACAATACGATTTAACAGAGATACAAAACGAAATAAACTTTATTGTTGATAATGATAAAAATTTATCATATAAAGACAAACTAAAGTTGTTAGATATTACAAGTGAATTTATCCAATTTATTGAAATATTTGGAGAAGAATAATAAGGAGATTTGATTATGAGTGAAGTGAAAAAAACAAAAAAATACAAGGTTATAGAAGTTAGTGAAATAGTAATAGAGAAGGTAGTAAACGCAAGAGATGAAGATGAGGCAGTAGAGAAATTTGATGAGGAAGTCGATAAGGATTGGGCAGTTATAAGCAAGGTAGCAGAATGGTCGGCAAGTGAAATCACCTTCATTGGTAGAGTTAGTATTGGACAAACTATAGATGAAAAAAAAGAAAATGATTGAATTGGTTGACAAAGATTGTAAAGTAATGTATAATAATAGTATAAACAAAAAGGAGATTAAAATGAGCGAAGAAAAAAATGAATTGATTTTCTTTCATTTTGGAGAATTTAAAACCAAAAAAGAAAAGGAGAGATATTTTCAAGCATATAAAGAATTTAAAAACAAAAAGGAGAATAAATAATGATTGAAGAAGAAAAAAGATTTGATGAATTGGAAACATATCATCACAATAAGGAGTTAGGAGACAAGATACAGAAAGATGTCGATAATTTCGTAAAGGTTGGAACAGATATGGTAAACAAAAGAGATTACGAAGGATTGAGTGAATTGTTGGGTGTTTTTGAGAAAACATTCAAGCAAGATGTCGCAAATCTAAGAATAAGTGAAGGAGATAAAGAGGGTGTTTTGAATCAGTTGGAGACATTGAAAAGCAACCTAACAGAAAGCATAAATGCTTGATTACGAAGGAATGTCTAAAGATTTAGAATTTTATAGAATGGAAAAGCGATTAGAGGCACAAATTCTGATTAAAGAAATACAAGAAGAAATAAGTAAGTTTAACAAAAACCTTCAAGAAAAAAGGAGAAAGGGAAGTATGGAAGGAATACATTCTTCTTTTTTGAATGTTGCTAATAGCGTGGAAAAAAAATTAGGAATGATTGAAATTTCCGATTTGAAATATTTGGAAAACAAAAAACAAAAAATAAAAAATCATTTAGAAAAAATAAAAACAAAAACACAAGAATTAGACAAAAAAGGGGGGGATATATAAAGGGGGGGTTATTTATATAACCTATAAAGGTAAAGGAAGGATTGTTAAGGAAACCATTAGGAAAACAAAAAAGGAGGTTAAATAATGAAGAAATATAGTGTACTAATTACAGATAAGAATTATTGGAATGTACCACAAAATCCAAAGGAAGACAAAAAAATAGACATCCAATCAGAATTGTCGTACAGAAATAAATATGGTTGGGAACAAGTCTACACAAAAGACATATATGAGGTGGTGGTAGAGGCAAACAACGAAGACGAGGCGTGGAAGATAGCACACGAAATGTTTTTAGATGGAGAATTTGATTGTTATGATTCCGACTATTGCTTATCAAAAGAGGGTTGTGGTTGGTGGGAAGATTCCCAAGCAAATCCACGCAGTCATTTTGGTATAGCATACGAAACATTTGGAGATGATGTTGTATTGGATGGTGGTACTATGGATTACGATGTACTTGAGGAAGAAGAATGAAAGAAAAAAATAAAAAGGAGGTTCAATTATGGGAAAAATGAAAGAGGAATGGTTAAAGAAGAAATACGAAAACACAATACATAGAGATACTTTCGATACCTTCAAAGGATTGCTAAAACCGATAGCAGATGAATTAGAGGTAGGTATTGAAGGCAAGTATTTGAGTGAAATACTGAATGATGTAATAGTAAAAATAAAGGAGTTAAAATAATGGAAGAAGATTACAAAGGTAAACAAGCAACAATAAGGGGTAAAAACCTCAAAAGAATGGAAGATATTCTGTTGAAATGGAGAAGTATCGTAATGATAAACAACCTACAACAACACAAGGAAGATGTTAAGTTTATAGAAACATTCCTCAATAGAAGGGGTTATGACATAAGGAGTACATTGACAGAAACGATTTGGTCTAGAATGAATGAGCAAAAGGAGAAAAAAGAATGAACGAAAAACATATTTATCAAGATGATTGTTGTGAACATTGTGAAGATAATGTTTATGTGGAATCTTATACAGAGATTGAATTGATGTGTGATGATGGGATACCTCGCCCTTATGATTACTCGATATGTGAGGGATGTCTAGAGGAGTTTAAGAAAACTAATCCAGAATACATACAAGCAAAAGAGTGGAGAAAAAAGAATGAGCATAGTTAAGATTACGGCAACAATAAACAAGGGAAAAGATAAAATTGTCAGAAGTATAGAAGTTAATGAAAAAGACTACGAACACTCTTGTTTTGAAGATGTTTTATGGAATGAGGAAAACTATTTAAGAAAAGAAATGGGCAAGGAATACGGACAACCTGTTGATTTTGTAGATTGGGAAGTAATAAAGGAGGAAGATAATGATAGATAGCATAAGGCAGTTTGAGAACGAGGTTTTTATAGATATAGGAAGGGTACACATAAGGGTTATCAGAGATGATGAGCAACAAGATGTGTACATATACGACAACCTAAGAGATGAGAAAGGACAATGGGTAGATGAAGATTTCAAGACAAAATGGACTTTTGTAACAGAGGGGAAAGAGGAGATTAAAGAATGAAAGATATAAAATCGTTAGAAAAAGGATTAAGGGTATATTTGACATCTAAATTTTATCCACCTATACCAAATTGGGTTAAAGATGTTTTTGTAGATTCTTACAAAGAATATTGGAAAGGAAATATTGGTAGGAAAGGTTTGGAAAAATTATTGGAAGATGTCTATAAGGGTGGTTTAGAAAACTATGGTTTATGGGTATTTCTAAAGGAATATCAAGAATGAAAGGGATAAGAAACAAAAATCAAGAGTGCGATATGGTTGTAACACTAACGATACCTTATGTAGCAAATAATGTTAGTTATATGAAACATAACCTACCAAAGTATTTGACAAAAGATTGTTTTGACAAGGGTTTGGTTATTGTTGAGAATATCAAGGTAATGGAGGTGTATGAAGAATGAATTGGAAATTTCAAGAGTTGCTCAATGATTATCCTGAAGTCTACAAGTGGTTAATGACAGATGGTAATTGGACTGATGAGAATGATGTGGAAATAGTACCTTATATAGAGTCTATTTTTGAGATTGTTGAGGAAATGTTTGGAGATAAATCTATCATTGAAAAAGATAATGAATGGGTTATTGTGATAAATGGAAAGGAGTATAAAGAATGAAAGATGATTTTGTTTTGGTTAAGGTAACAAAGACACAATTTGATTATTGGTATGAGAAAGGAACATTGGGTGAGGCAGTTAAGTTACAAGGAGATGTTCAGGTTTTGGTAAGAAGGCAGGATTTTGAAGACTACCTCGATTACATTGATAGTTGGAAAATGTCAAAAGATTCTTTAAAAAACATATTGAAGACTCCTTCAAAACTTCTAGAAATAGCAATGTATGAACACTATAACCATCTTATATATGAGTTTGAAACAGAATGAAGTGGTACAAGGTATGGAAAGGGAACAAGGAGATGTTCAAAACAACCTCTCTAGGTATGGCGAGGGATTACCAAAAGAAAAATGGTGGAGTAATCAAGGAAAGACATTGGATAATAGAGGATTGGGAATAAATGGTAGTAGTTAGCAGAAGTGGTTTGAGATATGATTTGGTGTTAAGACCAAAGGACTTACAAGCAATCTTCCCTATGGAAGAAGATGAGGTAAGGAATCTAATGGAGAAATATCCGATAGATGAAGATTACCTAAAATCGTGTATATATGAATATTATTTTATGATTCAAGAGGAGGTTTTTAGAAATGAGTAGCAAAGACAAATGGGAACATCTAAAAAATTTAACCATTGATGAAGTGGAATCTGTTTATGAGAAAACTTTTGGAAATCCTATTGAACATTATCCTGAGATGGATAAGTGGCAAATGATAGAAGAAATTATAGAAGAAAAAAGGAGGAAATAATGAGTAGCGAAGAAAGGCACTTTGAGGTGATTTTAAGAATAGAAAAAGAAACTATATTTTATGATGATACACCTATGGAAGATATTGAGTGGAGTATCAAGAATGAACTAGAAAGGGAATTTAATATTGATTGTGATAATCCAGATATTGAACTAACGATAAAGGAAGTCAAATATGGGTAAAAACCACAATAAACTTGATGTTTACACCAAAGCATTAGCAGATTCTTGTAAGAATCTTGTAAATCTTATAATGGATTATTGGGATATTATTCCTGACAAAGAGAAGGTTGAATTAGCAAAAAAACTAGATGAAATCGAAGAAGTTGTTCGTATAGCAATAAAAAAGTTGTTAAAAAAACGAAAATAGTAAATATATGACTATAATAGATAATAATAAACAAGGAGGCAAAAAAAATGGAAGGTATAAGAAGGGATTTATTCACAACCGAAGACAAGGTTGTTAAAGAGGAAACAAGGTACGATAACCTACCAAAAGTAAGAGGTTGTCTTAAATTTCCAAGCAAAAACTCGCAGAATGGGAGAATTTTGGGAAAGATATTCCACGAAAACCAATGTGGAATGATGGCGACAAATGGGCAGTTTATGTCAATGTACATAGGCAGGTATGGTGCGAGAATTACTGATTTGAGGGATATGGGTTGGAAAATCCAATCAAGTAAAATATCGCAAGGAAAATTTGGATATACGCTTGACAAGAATCAGAGAATGGAAAATTACAACAAATTGGAGGAATACAATGGGAATTAAAGAAATGATAAACAGACTAAAAGGAAAGAAGTTTACACCTTTTAAGGTAGAGGCAGTCTATGTGAATGTGGAGTTAATCTATGATTGGTGTGCTAACAATGGATATTCAATAACTGAATTCTGTAAGCAAGTTGGAATATTAAGGCAAAGTTTTTACCAATATGGGAAAGGACAAAGTCCTTCACTAGCAACCAGAAGGAAGATAATGCGAATTACAGGACTAAAGGAAAAGGACTTGTTCGTAAATAACGGAAAAGCACAACGAGGCAGGGTTTCTGCTTAATGGAGAAAGGAATAAAGGATAGTCCTGCTATGACAATAGGTTACTTCGTAGGAATGTACCTAGATGTAGGCATAAAAGCAATGATTTGGATTATGCTCGTTAAATGGAGTGGATTGTTCAATTAAGACACTCCTTTAAATTAAGTGAGGTTTAAGGTTGTACCTCCCAGATAAAAACAACCTAAATAAAATACAAGGAGGATTTAAATGAACTTTAAATTACAAAATTACGAAATGGTAGAGGACAGACTCAAAAGATTTTGGGAAAAATGTCCTGATGGAAGGATTGACACAGAGGTTGTCAATGTATTAATGGATGGTGCAATGATTATGGTCAAAGCGTCTCTGTATGCCCATAGGGACGACAAGCACCCTACTGCGACTGGACTAGCAATGGACTGGAAAGGGAAGGATTCTGGAGCAACGAAAAGTAATTGGTGTGAGACCTCAGAGACCTCTGCAATTGGGAGGGCGATAGCAAATTCGCCATATCAATCAAAAAAAGCACCTAGACCAAGTCGTGAAGAAATGGAAATTGCACTTGGTCGAAGGAACAACACGCAAACAAACACACCTACAAAATTAGAAAAGAAGGAAGTTGCAGAAAGCATAAAGGAAGAGGTCGCACTTCCAGAGCCTAAAGAAACGAAGGTAGACCAAGCAGTCGATTCAGAGATGGCTAAAAAGCAGGAAATATTTGAAATGGTTAAAGAGTTTTCAGTTGAATATGAAAAGATGATGATTGAAAAGAATCCTGATATAGATGCTGAAAAAGACTTCAGAATGAAGTTTCCTACTGCTGTCATAAGCAATATGGAGAAATGTCTCACAACTTTGGGTTTCAAAAGGTACGAGCAAAAATGGGAACAATGGAACAAGATACACAATAACTTCCAACCCAAAAAATTAGAGCCTAGAGAAGAAGATGTTGCATCAGATGAGGCAAGGAAGATAATGGAAGATGGGGGAATAGACCTGATGGAGATGAATATGGTTAATCCTGAAGACTTACCACCCCTTGATGAAGACTTTAATGCATTTCCAACTATCAACAAAAATGCACCCTACAAGGGGAAAAGTCCTGAATCAGTTGTATCAAGCAAACAGATTGAAACCATTCAAAAGTGTTTGAAATTCAGGAAGTTAAATGAGGCAAAAGCAGTAAGATGGATTAATTCCATATATGAGCAGAACTATCAACATTTAGGGGATTTGACAAAAGAAGAGGCAAGTCAAGTGATTGGTGCTTTCTTTAGCCAATCCAAAAGATGAGGAAAAGTGTGAGTAGTTGGGGTTGGGAACAAGGACATAAGGAACAAGTCATTAAAGCAAGGAGGCTGTATTCAAAAATCCAAAAACTCCTAAAGGAAAAAGGAGTGGATGTTCCCAATTTACCAAAAGAGCAGGAGGAGTGGAAATGGTTTTTTGATGATATCATCTTCAACCACGAAGACCTCCTGCCGAAAAAAGAAGGAAAGAGGTGTTATTTTTATTATGAATATTTTAAAAAGCGTAAGTTTTAAGATTCTAGATTGGTTTGAGGAGTTGTTTTTAACTTCTGCTCAATGGTATATATGGGTTATATTGATTTTATCCTTATCAGGAAATTTGTTTCAATACACTTTCCATAAAGGTTATGACCAGAATGTAAGTTTTGTCATAAACGCCTATGAAGAAGAGCAGTTGGAAAACTTTGATTTAAACAGAGCAATTCACGAAAAAAACCTTATAATACTTGAACTTCAATGGACATTGAATGAATGTAAGTCAATGTTGCAGATAATTGAAGAGGAAACTAATGGGAGCATTGCAGTAAAGCATATATTGGAAAATGACTGAAGAACAACAATTAGAATCATTGAAATTCGCTCTGGAAACAAAAAAACTTTTGGTTGTAGAAAAAGATATGGAAATAGTAAGGCTAAAGGAACAAATCACAGATAAGGATAGGATAATAGATGGTTACCAGAGGTTTATCAGGGATAACCTGCAAAATGCAATAAGAAGTGCAGAAAGTTAAGAAGTATTGGTGTGCTAGGTGTCAGATGATGACGACACCAGTAAGACCATTGGGAGAAGTAACTAAAGTCAAAACTTGCTTTAGGTGTAAAAGGAGAATACAAAATGAAGGAAGAAAAATCAAAGTATAAGGCTTATTATCCGAATGGGGATACAAAGATTTTTGAATATGATGAAAAACCAAGTTTCAAGCACTTATACAAAATAATAGGAACAGATATGGTGGAGGCTATGGCTGGAACAAACCATATATGGTGGGTTGATGAAGAGGCTATGTTTAAAAAAGACATTGAACATAATCCTTATGTAGGATGTCTAGGCACAGCAGTAGAACTTATAGGTTGTGAATTTGACTGATGGATAATAGAGTAAGGTGGTACTGGAAGGACGCAATGAGTGTGGGAACACACGAAGTCGCAAAAGACCTTGTTATTGGAGAAAAGCAACGCTACACAATTTGCCCACCAAAAGTAAGACGATACAAAACAAAACTAGACTTGACTTACAGAAGGAAATGCAATGAGCAATGGGAAAGATTACCCATGTTGAGAGATAGGAAAAAAGTATGGGATAAGATTGCAGATGGTTATGTCTGGGATAGGGAATGTGAAATATTTGTAGTGCTTGACAGACCTTATGAAATCAAGGACGAATATGGAAATATTGAGTTGCTTGATATTGAAACTGGGGAAAAAATAGACTTATATAAAGAATATTGATATATAATATATATGTGTCTAATGGGAAACATGTTTGCAGGAGGGCTAGTGAATATGCAAATCCCATTAGCACACATTAAAAAGATTACCCCCTTAAAATAATACATTACAGGCATTCAATTGATGTAAGTCCTGTTTTGTAGGAAGTGTGGGGGTTAAAGGAGTTAAACCCCCACGAAGAGCATCTGCTCAGAAGGTATGTCTTTATTCTACTTGAATAAAAAGAATACTGAACTTTATATTTGTTATTTCACAAAGTTTGTGCTGTTCAGCAGGTCTAGGTGTTCTTTCACCTTTTAACCATCTTGATATAGTGCTAACGCTAACATCACACAAGTCTGCTAATTCTGTCATATTTAATGGTGTTGATTCAAACCATTCAAGCAAAACTTCATTGTTGATTTTGAATGCTGGTCTACTCCACCTATTTTTCTTTCTTGCAAACGCCATATTCTTTAAGTAACTTTATGTTTCTATTATATTTCTTTATTTCTCTTATCCCAGAATCATTGATGCATTTTTCACACATTACCCTTTTTGTTCGGAATTTGTATGGACACCTGCTATCCCAATAGACATTAAGACATTTGATGCATACGAAATTTTGTGTAACATCACTACAATACTTTTTATGAAGTCTCCACCATTCTTTGCAATGGTCTTTTCCAGCAGGACTTCCATCAATCCAATAATCAAGACGATTTGGATGTGGAGGAGTTATAGGCATTACTTTTCTTCTTTGTTTATGTAATACATCAATAAGTCATTTTTTATTTGAATTATTTTTACCAAGTCTTTTTTCTTTAGAGCCAACAAAGGTTTTAAAGATTCATCAATTTCTGAACAAGAGCAGTTCTGACAAGGTATGTCTTGCAGGTTTTTATCCCTTTTTTCTTTGTCTGCCTTTTTGGTGATTCTCTCCATTAGACTTCAGCCCTTATAAATTCAAATTTCACTTTTTCATCTCTTGGTGAATAAAAGAATCTCAACCACCAAGCACCTGTAGGTTTAGGGGGCATTCCCCTTTCCCTGTGCCAACCCTCTCCAACACAAAAGTCTTCCTTATATGAAGGTAATTGGACTGCATACTGCGTAGATAGTGTAGGTGTGTATAGGTTAGGTGAGAGTTTTTCCCTCATAATCTCCAAAACCCAAGATTCGTGGATATGACCACAAACGACAATGTCTGCATCTGGGGTATATACTGCTCTTCTCTGAGCCTGTATCGTTCCTTTCGTAACAGGACCACCACCTCCGTATCCATGAGTGTAATTGAGCGTTACCCTGTACCTTCTTCCCTTGTTGTTGTTTTCCTTGAATTTGAAAACGACATAACCAGCATATTTGCCAACCAATGTTTCGCCATCATAAAGAGTATTCAAGAGTTGACAAAGCCTTTGTGTGAGGTCTATTTCCTGATTCTTCAATACTGAAGTTTCGTGGTTTCCTGGAGAAATGAACCTTATCTGCTTTGAATAAGGCGATAGCCATTCGGCAGCCTGTTCAACCAAAGCATCAAAATAGTTTGGCACTTTGAGTTCATCCCTCAACTCTCCCTTACTCCTTCTAGGGTCGTACTTTCCACCCATGCAGTCAAAGAAATCCCCTAAAATGAAAACATCAGCATTTCTGTCTTGTGCTTGTTTTAAGTGGTAGTCCATAAGGTCTCTGTCGCATTTCTTACTGTCCCAATGATGGTCAGAAGAAAGCAAGACCCAATGTTCCCAGTTCTTGTTTCTTTTGTATTCAATATCGTGCTTAAACACAACATTGTTTGCCCTTTCAAATTTCATAAATTCCCTCCCAGCCTAAAGCCATATATATAATAACCCACAAATCTCAAAAGCAGCGAGTAAAAGCATTATTTTTAAGCTAAAATTCAAGCAAATCTCAGCTATTCTCTTGTCAAGTGTATAAAGTTGCCACCATGTAACAATTATTGGAATGAGTAGGGAGAGCTTTGTCTGCCAAACAGACCACCCTATTGTCAAGAAATAGTTGAATACAGGATTGTATTCCTCTCCACCCATCTTTAGCACATAATCGGTTACTATTGCATCAAAGGCTGATAGTGCAATCAGCCATTTAAGTTTTTTAATCATTTTTTCTCCTATGTTGTTTTTATTTTATAAATATCGGTATTGATGCTGCCGAAAGAACAAGCATCAAAAATATAATTGCCATTATTTTTGTTTTCATAAAAACCTCCTTATATAGCGACTTCGGTGTATTTCATACTGCAAACCCAACGAATGTTTTTGCCAGTTATACCTGTAACAGTAATCTTCAAGGAATTATTTGTGTTATCGGCAGTAACATCAGCATCAGCACCACCAGCAGCAAAAAGAGTTGATGGATTGGCTGTCTTTGTTACAGAGCCTTGACCACCTATCGCAGTTGTTCCACCAGCATTTACTATAGTTCCTAGAAATATAGCACCAGCATTTATAGTTCCTGGAGATGCTTCATCAACAGCAACAAGCTGTATCTCAAATGTTACAGCAGAATTACTGTCCAATGTGAATCTGGATGATGTTGAACTTCCTAAAAATATTTCTGTAGCAGAATTGTTTGTTGTTCTTCCTATCCATACAGCATTTCCATACTGTGCTTCCCCAACAGTAAAGGTGCTTCCATCTCCACCACCACAAGCAGTTGTATGTGGTCTTTTTGCTTTTGCATACTGACCAGATGCTGTACTGACCAAACCAGCAGTAGGTATTTCGTTGTTTTGACCACCAAGAACAACAGAATCTATGCCAGATGATGTATTGTTGTTACCAGCAAAAACACCAGCATAAGTCGCTGATGCTGTATTTGAATGACCTATGGCAGTTGACCTTGTCCCACTCGCTGTGTTTCCATTTCCAAAACATACAGCACTATTTCCACTTGCTGTGTTACCATCTCCACCACCAATAAAAGAATGTGTTCCACTAGCAGTATTATCTTCTCCAGCAATTATTCCAGAATTAGCACCACTAGCAACCTGTGTGGCAGCACTCCTTTCTGTACAAAGGTCTACTGAATTTTCCCCTCTGGCATTTCCATCAGTAGCACCATCATTGGTCGCTTCTATATCGTATGTGTGGTCTGTTCCCTGAACAGTTCCACCAGAGCCACCAGTTACTGTCTGCCAAGAGCAAGTGCCATCCCCATCTTCTCTTAAATATTTGTTCCCACCAGTTTCTCCAGTTGACTTGAGTTCAGTACCCTCTAAATCACAATTGACAGTTACCTTGTCAGTAGCACCGACAACTGTGTTTATTCCAGTTCCACCCTCTATATCTACAGTATTTCCATCAGTTACTGTTTGGTTACTTCCTGAATCTCCAGTCAAAGTGAAAGAACTCATTGAACCACCACCAGATGGTGTTTGCCAACTGCAAGTTCCATCTCCATCCTCTCTCAAGAATTTAGAGCCACCTGTTTCACCTGTGGACTTGAGTTCTGTTCCCTCAAGGTCGCAATCAATCGTTACAGACCTTGTTGGGTCTGCTGCTATTTCTGATGCTACAGTTGTTGATATTCCAGTTCCACCTTTTACCCAACCAATCATGGCATTTGTAATATCTTGGTTTGAGCCAGAATCTCCCTTTAGCACCCATTTGGTATAACTTCCACTACCAGTAGCAGTCAATTCATATTCTGTACCAGCATCATTCTTGAAATAGAGTTTTCCATCATTTTTTTCGTAGATTACACCCTCTCCAGAGCTTGGTGTGCTTGGTGCTGTCGTTCCAGAACCCTCTTTGATGTACAAAGCACCACCATTGGTGTCATTCGCTTCCATACGGAATCTTTCAGAGCCACCAGTATCAAACCTAATCTTGTCTTCATCAGCAGATTCTTCACATTGGACACTTGTATCATTGTCTTGGTCTGCAATTATTGAGTAGTCTGGTTCATCTATTCTCATATCCTCCAATGCTGTGTCCTGATAGTCGCTGCCTGTTGAATCATCCTGTGGAATTGAAACTTTCGGTGCTAACAGGCTTTGGTCTGTTGTGTCTATATTGGTAACATTGAAAGGGTTCTTTTCCACAAAATATTTTTTAGCCCATCTTCTCAGGGATTTTAAAGGTTTTCTTCTGTCAAATATACTCATTATGAGCCTCCTGCTTGTATCCACTCTGCTGTATTGTTTCTGTCATAGCTTTCAAGCCTGAAGTCAAATCTAGCACCATTGGAATCAAATGTGAATTGGTATGATGTCAAAACACCAACAAAATTGCTGTCATCAGCGACCTTAATTGTCTGACCACAATTTGGCAGATTGTTTGAATTGACAAAAGGACTTGCCCCATCCAAAGAATAGTCTCTTGCTTGGTATCTCCTCAACTTGTCATCAAGGAACTGTTGTCCAAGACTTTGTCCCTCTGCCTCTGAATAGTCTTTAAGGCTTTCTGTCTTTACCTTGTAACCTAAAGGTGCTATCTTTTTGTAAGTTGGGGAATAATCTGTCCTTAATGTGTCTGTATCTGATGTTTGGTTTTTTGCATTTCTTATGAAGAGTGCTTTCTTTCCGACACCAGTTACAGAAAACTGACTCAAAGTTTGACCAAGAGATACATAGCCTTTAAGTTTTGAACCCATTGAACCACTATTGGAGATAGCAGTATTGAATGGAGTTGTAGGGTTTAGATTTGATGGTATCGTTCCGTAAAAAGCCCTAGAATCTTGTCTGTTTCTCTTCCCATCTCTTGCAGCACCTGAACCCCACCACCTATCATCTAAAGTAGCACTAAAACATTCTGAGCTTGTGCCATCACTTCCAAATCCATAAGTTACATAACCTAAATCCTTTTCTGTTTGCCTTAAGTACATTCTTCCCTCTCCCTGCCATCCTGGTTGTGCAAAAGGTGCTCTCAGAGAGAGTATTCTTATTCCATTGACTCCCTTTACTTGGCATTTGTTCAGGTTTACACCAAACCCTCCAGTTCCATCTCCCCCTCCTTTTATTGCCACAGAGCTATCATTGAAGTTTTGCCATGTTGTTGATGCAGAAAGTGGGTCTGATGTATTTAGACCTGTTGTTACCTGAACCCTGTACATTGCACCATTCATACCACTATCTCCAGTAAAATGGGAAAAGAATTTGAAGTTTTCTATATCCAGAGACCTTCCACCATCAAACCATACTGTCATTAGATGCAACGGAACTTCTGTTGTACTGAATGTAGTGTCATCACTAAGTGTTGGTGCACCATATCTACGATTTGGTGTTTTGGCTAACAATGCTGATGATGTGCCGAGAACAACTCCCTTTTTCCAGATGCATTGATGAAACCACATATCTGATGCCTTGAAAGCATTTCCTGTGCCTTCATATTTCTTCAAACCAGGTCCAATTCCCCTCATGTGTGTAATATCCCAAAAATATTCTGGAGTAGTTCCTCCACTTGAGTAGCTGTCTGAATGGAAACCATCCTGAAATGATGTTCCAGAGTTGTTTACATTTGTTCCATATTGGGCAATGTTCTCATTTGCAAAGTAATTTTGGTCTGGGCTCTGCAATGTCAAAAGGACAGAAGAGAAGACATCTGACAAATCCCTTTCTCTGGCTAATGATGTTATACTACCAGCAGCTAAGGTTATATCAGGAGAACCAGATGCCTTTTGCTGTAAAGGCTTGAATATGACCTTGTCTGTATTGTCATCATATCGAAGGTCATAAAGAAGACCTGCATCTTCGCATATCTTGTCTATAAACTCTTTTGGATGTTTTGGTATTCCAGCATCTTCATACCCTTGATAATGAAGGTAGTTTATTTTTATTCCTGTGTTCTCGCTACTGCTCGTATCAAATTCAAGACCAGCACCACCTGTCATTTTTGATTTGGAAAAAATATCCTCTTTCCCAGCAGCAGTACCTGCATTACTTGTTGTAAGACCTGTTGTTGCTATCTCTACAAGGTCTGTTATATCTACAGCATCTGTTCCTGTTCCTGATGCATCTTCACTACCTTTGTCTGGACTTGTGGATGCATCTCCATCATAAGAGAATTGGTGCATGTAATATGCATATTGTCCATCCCATTTGTCCTCTCCAGCAGCAAGATGTATAACACCCTCTTCTGTGGTTACTGCGAAATCCTTTGGCTCTATTTCAGGTGCAGCATCTTTACCTTTTGCTGCTTTTCCAAAAAGCCATCCTGCTGCTGCTGCAATAATAAAATTAAGAAAGCCACCAAATAAAAACATTGGCATTTCATCAATCATTGTCTTTATCTCATGTTCTGTCATTATCCCTCCAATGGGTCGCTATTTGCATCCCAGAATATACTAGGTGGACTCCCTCCAAATCTGTTTGGGAAAACCTCAAGGACATAAGTTCCTGCATCCCATGCAATTCCATATTCATCAGTATCAGATGTCTTCCAGGAATTTGTCAAATCTCCCCTTGTGTTCCTGTCTGTTTCTGGTGCTGTGTTGAAACAATTCAAGAAATACTTTCCTTTGGAGAAGTCTTTTAGGTATCCGTTATAGTGGGCAAACTCAAACTTTGTCCTACTCGCAGTAGTGGAATGGTCTGTTTTGAACATTATCACCCAAGCCCTTCCAGTAAAACTTATATATGTATCTGCACCAGCAGATGTACCCACATAAATCCTGGTTTTGCCCCATTCATCTGGTGCTGCACCATCATCACTTGCTGTTGGGGCTGCCAAAGCCTCTCTTGTGATGGCATTCATGCCCCAGCCACTTCCAGCAGAGTAATCTGAATCCAAGACAACACCAGCACCCACTTGCCAGTTTTTTGAAAGGATTGCAAACTTGTCGCTTGTGTTCCAGATACTATCTATTGTTGTTATTTGTGTATCGCTATTTATTTCTTCAACATAAGTGATTTTCTTTTGTGTAAAATTGATACACACAGAGCCTTTCGCTATCAAATCGCTTTGAAATCCCCCAGTAGAATACTGTATGACATCAGAGTTTGTTACTGTGTTTGTTATCCCCAGCATTGTCCAAGTCCCATCTGTATTGGTTGTTGCGATTGGGATTCCCAGAGGCTGTGAAACATAAGTGTAATCTTGAAATGCCTTTGTCTGGAATATCTTATTGTCGCTTTGCCATCCTTTCAGCCCACTCTCTATAAGAGGTGTGGATTTTGTCCAGTTGAAAGATGGTAGAGCACCAGCATCTGTTATTTTAGTTCCAGGAATTATCGTGTAATCCATAATAGACAATTTGTCATAAGCTGTAAAAGACACCAATTTCTCTTCATAATTTATATCTGTTGGACATTCATGCACAAGACCTTCAAACAATATTTTGTTTCCAGTTGATTCCGTAACCCTTACAGTTGCACCAAGTTGCAATGGATTGGTCAATGATGTTTCATTTTCAAATGTGCTTATGTCATAAGGAACAGATGCCGAAAGCTGTTTTGGCTCATTGATTTCTGCATCAATGGTCAATGTGTCTGGGTATAAGGATGCAGATGCACCTCTACCAATTTCAAAACCTGTAGAGGACACAGTAACAGCAGTTCCTATGGTAACAGTCATGCTTCCAGTAGTTACTGCTGAATTATCTGTTATCGTGTATCCAGTTCCATCCAATTTGTCTGGAACGATTGTCATTCCTATAAGCTCATCTGCCTTTGGTGCTATTGTTGCCCCATACTTGTTTGTGATTGAAGTCAATGTTACTGTTGTACTGTTACTTGCATTAGCTGTTCCAACCAGTCCAGCACCAATCCTGTATGTGTCAGTACCAGCAGTCAATCCAGAGAGGTCGCTGTTTACTGTTATTGTGTTCTCTGTGTTATCAACCACCTCTGCAATCGTGTTTGCATCATTGACATCAGCCCTTATCCTGTATCCAATCCATTCATCATCAACCCAATTTGCTCTAAGGTCTGTTAGAACTGTTTCTCCACCAGAATATGAGCCTACATCAGTCCAAGTTCCCCTGTCTCCGAAGTTAAGTATTGATTCTTGGAAGTGCCCATTTGAACAGGCAACCTTTATTGTTGGTAGTGCCATTAGCTTGTCGCAAATCTATCTATATCAACAATGATGGTGTAGGGTGGCTCACTCATCTTTGCTTCAGAATAAGCACCAGCATCTAGACTAGATATTCTCCCCCAGAAATATTTGGATGCATCATAATAGGTTGAATTGGTTGCCCCATCCTGCAACCTCACTTCTGTACCAGCGTTCATCCATGTATTGAGTTGTGTCCAATTTGCCCTTGTAACTGCCCCTAGAGGGATTTCTATAGTAAGTTGTGTCAGTTTTCCATAAGTAGACAAGTCTCTTGCCCTAACCTGACCATTAATATCCCTGTAAGAGAAATCTTCTCTGTGTTCTACTTCTAGCAACAATGCTGGTTCTATGTTGAATGATGTTGAACCATCACTAATTGAAATTCTTCCTTCGTTTGCCATTAATACCTCATGTCCCTATTGAATGTGTTTGATAATCCTATATTTCCACCACTTGTGATTCTGGGGCTTACATTCCTTCTTGTTCCTGCCTTTAGCAATGCACCAGTCATATCTCCCCAATTCATGACCTTAACTGGGACAGGTTTCTTGGGTGGTGTAGGTGCTTTCTTTCTGAAAAGGTTTCCAAGTAGACCACCAACAAGTCCCCCAGCCAATCCTGGCATAATAGCCCCAAATATATTTCCTGTTCCTGCCTCTTTGTCAAAACCACCGAAAAGGTCTTTGAAAACACCTGTTTCGGGGTTTCCAAAATAATCTGATGTAAACTTTTGAACACTACCTGCAATCATGTCTCTAACACTTCCTCCAGCAGCAAGTCCTTGTCCTAAAGATATTGCTTGTTGATTGAGTGCGTTGGCATTTTCCTTTAACCAGGTTGATGCAATTTTTAGGTTATCTGTGTTCTCTTCTATTGCTTTTGTTTGCTCTTCCTCAACTCCTAGTCTTTGGCTCAGGTCAGATTCCCAGCCATCCAGTATTTCAACCCAATCCTCTGCCGACATTCCTAATGATTCGGCTACCTCTTTTACTTCTTCTGAAAAACTTACAAATGCATCCCCAATAGGGTTTGGTACATCTTTTCCTGTTGTTCCCAACATACTTCCAACAGTTGATGTAGAGCCACTATAACCAAATATAGATTGCCAAAAACCCCTTCTTTGTTTTTCATTCCATTCCAAACCTGCATTTTCAATATTCTCATTTAGAATATTTGCAAATAATTCGTTGCCACTTGTAAATCCTAAAGGACTTTGTGTACCTGTGAATTTTCCACCTGGAACATTTCCAAGCAATACTTCTTTTAGCATAGGGTATTTAGCCCTCATTTTGCCAAGTTCCCCTTCTACTTCAAGAACTGTTAGCATATCTTGCCAAGAGTTTGCTATTCTCGCTAAGTCTTCAGAAGATATTCTTTTAATGTCTTCAGCACCTTCTTTAAATCCACCAGTTGCAATGTTAACTCCAGGTTTGTTTGGGTCAAAAAACATAGTATCAAATTTTCTCATAAAGCCTTCGTTGGTCATTATGTGTTCCATCCTCTTCAAAAGGATTGCTTCGTTAACCCCTATGTCAAATGGTTTACCTGCTGGAAGATTTCCAGATGTTAAGGTGTCCATTGCCTGAGCAGCAGTAAGAGCTATGCTTTTTCCTACACTCTGTCTTCTTTGGCTTGATTCTTTGTCTTTGTTTAGCCAGTTTCCAGTAAAAAATTCGTGCATATTCAGAATATAGTCATCCACTCCGACTTTTCCATCTGTTCTTGTTTGGGCACTCTTAACATTCTCTTCCCAGAATTTGCTGAACTTGATTGCCATTTTTTCAATACCGATAATAACCTCTGTAGCCATTAGTGCAAATATGTCTCTTATTATCCCTGGAAGAGTCTCTTTCATGTCAAGAAGAATGTCTTCCCAACTGTTTTCTTCAAAATAACCTACAACATTGTCCCAAGTCTCTTTTATTTTGTCTGTTGTTACAATCCAAAGTGCCCTTACAAGGTTAAAACCTCTTTCAAAAGCCATGACAAATTCTGGATTGGTTTTTATTACACCACTTAAAAAATTCTTGAAACCTTTTATAAAATTCCTTCTCCATGTAATAAATATCTTGTTCCAATCTAATGCTGCCAACTCATTTACCCTGTCTCTAAGGTCCTCTAACAACTTTTTTACTTCAGGGCTTTTTTCTATAATCTGACCAAACGAACCAGCAAGTTCTGCTATAGCGTTTACAAGTTGTGTCCACCTTCCAAAGAATGTGTCTGCCAAAGCTTCTGCAACACCACCAAACTCATGTTCAAGTTCTTGAAGTATGACCTTTTGTGCAGACATAACATCATTCTGGTCCATAAACAACTTAATGGATTTTCTCTGTTCTTCAGAAAAGGAAACACCTATTCTCATCAACCTTCCGACACCTGCTATTGGGTCATTTAATGCTGTACCTAACTGAATGACTGATTGCTGCATACTCTGTCCGAACATAGCAGACATATCTGCTGCCGAACCCATTGCAGTATCAAAGTTGTCTTTTCCTACCTTTGTGAAAGTGAGCATGACACCTTGAGCAGCCTGTACATCAGAAGTGCTTAATCGTGTTGCTCTTCTCATTGCTTGGGCAGACTTCATCAACTCTTCCGAGTTCAATCCAGCAGCATGACCTGTTGCCTTTAGAACCTGGTCAAGTTTTATCTGTGCGTCTGTTGAGGCGTTCATCTCCCTCAACCCAGCCCTCATACCTTTTGCAGCAATAAACCAAACACCAGCTAGAGCACCGACACCAGTTAGACCAGCTAAAACAGATTTTGTGTTTTTGGAAAAATCGCTTTGTCCTTGATTTTGAAGACTGTTATAGTTTCTTTGTTTTGATATTAAGGACTGAAATCCCTGTACAAGTTTCTTTATTCCTGAAACTGCAAGTTTCGCCCCTTTCGCAACAGCACTAAATACCTTTTTGAACGCATCTTGTACTATAGTTGCAACCTTTATGGTGTGTTTAAAATTACCTAAGAAATGCCTGTAGGACCTATGCATCTTGTTAAGTCCTCTTTGGAACTGTACAGAGTTAATCTCTGCCTGTATTCGTATTTTATTGTTTTTAACCACTATCTCTTATTTCTTTGTTTCCTCTTCATTTCATTATGCTCATATTCATTTTGGTCATGTTCCAACATTTCAACGACCTCTGTGAAGAGATAAGATTGGTCCAAGAAAGAACCCCTGTCTGCCAGGAATCCCTGTCTTGATGCTTTCCATAATGTGATACATTGGTTTGTAAACACATTACTATATGTTAAAGGACAATACCATACCTCTTCTCCATCAATAATGTAAGGAGTGGACGCCTTCACACCAGGAAGACACCCTCTCATCTCACATAACCCTGCTCTTTTGCAGGATTTGCAGTCATACCCTGCTCTTACACCAGCAAGAACAGTCCTTAACCTTTTTTTTGTTCTGTCCCCAGAGTTGAGATGGTGGCAATTTGCCCACCAAGTTCAACAATAAGTTCAGTAGGCAATCGGTCCAGATAAGATGACTTTACACACTTGGAAGAAAACCCCAAGTCTGTTGAGCTTGTCATAGTAAAGCCACTACTTAAAGGTCCAACAACCTGTTTTAGACCATATTTCACAAAGTCCATTGCCATTAGTGCCGACTGAGCAGGGGATTGAAGAACCTCTTCCTCTCCATCTCCCTCATACTTAGCGTAAACACCGAACAACTGTCTTGCTGACAATGGTCCAATCATCCATCTAGTCTTTTCATCATCTGTGTCAAGGGTGCTGATAAATTCTTGTCTAGCACCTAAATCTATCAGACTTAACCCTTTCTTTTTTTTCTTTGCCATATTTAAAACCTCCTCGTTTTAATTATTCTTTATGTGTATGTTAAGTTAAAAGTGTTGTTTCCAGCCAAATTGTCTGTTACGAGTGCAAATGAAATTTCATAAGTCATTATGCCATCTGTATCAGTTGGATTTGGGGCTGAAGTACAAACCATATCCCAAGCAAAAGTCATCTTGTTGAATGTTGCTGTTCCAACAAGTATAGAACCATCAATCTTGGTTTTGTTTCTCCATTTGGAGTTCCAGTCATAAGAGCTTAATGCTGGAATTTCAACAGTCATTGTTCCAGTACCCAATCTTCTTGTGATTCTAGGTATTGCATAACCTCTTTCTTCTGACATATCTCTTCGGTCAGTAATTTCATTACCCATGTCAAAAGTCAAGCTTTTGCAAACACCAAAATCTGTAGCAGAACCATCTAAAGTCAATGTTGTGTTCTGACAGACAGGTGGAACTACTGTGTTGTAACTTGGAGTTGGGTTTGATGCATCCTGAACCTCTTGGTTTACTTGACCTTGAAAAGTCCAAGCACATTTTCCAACCATTCCTGATTCCATTGTTACCACAACATTTCCTGTGCATCCCTTGAATTGCCAGACAGTACCATCAGCATAATACTTCAATGTTACTGAACTGTTGGATGTGGTTGGAACTGTTTGGTCTACAACCATGTCGCCTGTTCCAGTATAGTTTGTCTCTCCACATTCAAAACCAGATGCCTTCCATAAAGGAATATCTACAGGTGCTGTTCCAGTAACCCCACCACCTCTTAATTCAGTAGTGAAACTTATAGTACCCATTCTAGAGCCAGTAACACCAGCCATTCCATCAAGAGCACCCAAGTTTCCAACCCTTTCGTTTTCATCTCCAGTCATCTCTACAGAAACATCTTCAACCAAGTGATAGTCGCCATTTGCTATTGCTACAGCAGTACCAGCAGTTCCCTCTAGTCCCCAGCCTAAGTATTGCTTTCTTCCTAATTTAACCATTAGTCTTTATCCCCCTTTTGAGCTGCAAGTTTCTTTTCGTGCAACTCTTGGATTTTCTTAACCCTGTCATCAAAATATCCTTTCTTTGCGACAGACTTAACCTTTATATCTTTTTTTGCCATTGCGACACCTCTCTTTATTGGTTTACCTTTCGGTTAGTTTAATATTACCGATTATTTCTATTTTTGGTAATATTTAGTATGGTTAGAGATAGCCTAACTGCTGGGAATACCATTTTTCTCAGCACCTCCTTGTATATACCTCTGGGGGAGAGGGTGCTATTATCCCCTATGCACTAAGGTCTCTTCGGTAAATAACATTGATTGTAATGTCAAACATTCCTACATCTCCGACATCCAGCCATATAAAAGGTGGTGTCATGTTCATTACTTTTGTGTTGATAACATAAGAAAGACCTAAAGTGTTGTTGTTAAATAGGCATTTGTTTATGTCTTCTGTCAACTTGTTCGCTGAATCTCTTATTGTGTCTTCGTCATAACCTTCAACATAACACCTTAATCCGATTGCCATTGTTGCATCAATATTAGCATTTCCAAGAAGGTATTCTTGTCTTGTTCTTCCAATGACTATTGAAACAACTGGGAAACTTCCCCTGTCCAAATCGTTAAAGTGTGTTGGGTAATCCAAAACATCCCCAACATTCTGTTGGTATCCGTTCCCTGTTGTTATTGTGGAGAGTTTTGTTACAAGAGCCCCAATGATACCTTCTCTAATTCCATCTGTGCTCATACAAAGTTATCCTCCAAGTATTGTTCCCAAGCATCCATTAATAGCCCTTCTGTTTCGTTAGCGACATCTTCTTGCCATCCTGCTATCTCTCCACCAGCATTAACTGTTTTTGCTACTGCATGGTATCGGCTGTTAGGACCACCAGTACCCATATCCACCAAACCTGCTCTATCGACCCAATCCATCACGCTCTCATAAGGGGCATATTCACCATCCCCTGCTGCATTGAATTGGTCTCCTGTGTTGTAGATGTCTCCACCATAAGGCAAATCGAGAGAAAGGGTAACTTCTCCATTAGGGTCTATCTCTGTAACAAAACTATTTTCAAACACTCCACTAGCCCCTTGACTTTGAGACATTGGAGAAACAGCATCTCGAGCTATTGCCTCCATGTCGTAAGCTACATTTTCCATTGCTGACTGAAGTTCCTCTGCCTCAAACTTCTCCCAAGCATAGCTCTTTCCCATGTTATGAACTGAATCAAATATCTCAAACATCAGACAGATAGCATGACATAGCCATCAAGGATAAGTTCTGCCTCTTTTGGAAAATCATCTGCAAACATTTCTGAAAAGTTTATCCTTTCCTGTCCTCTTGATTTCCCTTTGACCCCTGCTCTGCCATCTCCCTTTTTGGAATCCAACCACATCTTTGCTGCAATCCTGACTACAGCGAACTCTAAATCCTCTGGAACATTTCCAAATGTTGCAGTTACTGCATCAGTATCCCAATCACTTGTATCGTATCCAGGTTGATAATTTACTTTTACATTCAGAAATCCAGGTGTTAAGGTTGAATCATCAAACCTGATAACCCCCAAATCACTAAACAGTTCATAATCTCCAGCAGCAATAGTGTCGTTGCCACCAGTTTTCCCATAATTTTCCACAACTGCACTTACAGTATTCAATGGTTTGTTTCTCAAGTATAGCCTTGAGTTTAGAACATCTGTAGGGCTATAAAATTCATCTATTGCAGCAGCAGGTTTTTCAAGATAATCCCTATTGGTGTAATTTGATGCTACAGAAGTCGCAGCTTTGAGATACACCTTTAGGGTATTATCGTTATTTGTATTGCCTATATTCAAATAGTCCTTTAGGACTGAAAGTCTGCCTAAAGCCATTTCTAGTTCTTTGCTTGGAAACCGACTAAGGTTACTTCGGCATCAAAACCAGTTGGAGAAGAATCTGCTTGGGCATTGATTGCCTTGTTTACATCAGAAGTCTTTATTGGAGTAGTAAGGTTTATGCTTATGTTTCCAGCAGTTGTGGTCACATAGAATTTTCCTATGGCAGCAGCTACTTCTAATATTGTTATCCCTACAACAGCAGTTGTTCCAGCTTTTACTGTGATAATGATGTCAGTTATGTAAGTGAACCTGTCGGCATCAGCAGCCAACAAAGCAGTTGAACTTGTGTCAGTAAGGTTTGCTGTTCCACTAACCAACTCAACACTTGAAAGACTTGTCTGTCCTGAATTACTTGCTACTATTGACATTATTTCTTACCATCCTTTTTTGCTTTAGGTGCTTTAGATGCTTTTACCTCTTCTGCAGCTCCACAATCACAAAGGTATTTTCCTTTCTGGGAATCAGTCTTTACAATATCGCCCTCTTGGAAAGAACCCAAGCCAACCAAACTGTATTTTTTTAAAAATTTAATTTTCATTTATCTATCCTCTTTTTTTTTATTTTTGTAGGGAGAGCCGAAACCCTCCCTACTCGTTGTTATCGTAGTTAAGAACTAAAAGTATTAGCCACTAATACCATATAGTTCAACAACTGCTCCACCGAAACTTGTATCTACAGTTTCATTAGTCAAGAAGTTAGAGTCAACTAACTCATATGCTCTCATGCCATACTGTACAGATTCCCAAGCAGTACCACCGATTTCAGAAGTGTCGATTCTTAATCCAGAATCGTGTCTGAACATTGCCATTGCTCTATCCCAAGCACCATAGAAAATCTTCTCGTTGCTTATTTGGGAGTTCAAGAATATTGGAGAACCAAAAATTCTTGTGCTTTCAGGTGCATAACCATCTTGCCAGTTGTACACAGGTCGGCTATCGCCAGTTAGTGACATCATCCTTTCAAAGTTGGTTGGGTGCATCATCCATGTACAAGGCAAAGCCCTGTATTCAATCGCTAATTTGTGGTAGATGTCTTTTAATCCAGCATAAGTCAAAGCACCACCCATGTCTGTCTTTCCTTCCCACACTGTCGAGTCTACTGATTTTGTGAAGTTAGCTCCATCACTAGCTTCATTTTCAATCAATCTTCTTAATGCTGTGATTTGTTGTGCTGTAATTTCACCAATCAAATCAACTGCTGTACCAGCCAACAGTTCTTGCGACATGTAACTCAAAGCAACTGCCTTGTGAAGAGCAAAAGCTCTCTCTGCAAAAGTTGGTTTTGTGTCAGTAGTGTCTGCATTTTCAGCAACAAGTGCAGCTGTCAAGTCAGTAGTAACACAAGGAATAGCACCTTTGGTGCTACTTACTGTTACCTGCCTTAAAATATCCTGCAATCTTGGTCTATCAAGGATAGACACGAAAAACTCATCTGCCAACAATTCAGTTGGTACAGTAAATCCACCAGCATTGTTTGTACCCGCAGACATTGGGTTGTCTGCTTTAGTGTAGATGTTTGAGTTTTTGATTTCTGCTCTCTTGTAGAAAGCATCTTTTCTCTCCCAGTTTTTCTGGAAGTGAGCCTGTGTCAAACCACCTAGATATGCTTTAATTCCATTAGCACTTTTCCAGTCAGCATCAACAACAGGGTCTTTTACCCTAATTTCAGAATCAGGGTTTACTTTGATTTCCTTTCTTTCAACTTTATCTTCGGCTTTTTCTTCTTTAGGCATAGCGTTAGCAACAGCTTTCTCTACGATTGGAGATAAAACTTCTTCTAAGTTCAAATCTAAGTCATCATTTTTGTTTATATCTTTTGACATAATATTAAATATCCTCCGTATTAGATTTTTTTTGTGCCATATAGTTGCTAACAGCTCTTCGTAGAATTTCTAGTTTTCTTTTTCGTAAGTCTGTCTCCACTTCTTCTACAGCATCTTTTTTTTCTTTTAACAATAAATCCATCTTTTCACTAAGTGAATCTATCTTCTTTTCTAGTTCCTCTATGTTCTTTCCATAGTTAGGACACTCAGGGTCGCCCATTGGGCAATCGCCTTCATACTTGTTTTCTTTAATTTCTTTTTCCTCTTCACAGCATCCACAATCTTTGCAGTCTCCTTCTGTGCTGTCAGTAACAGTTGATTCCATGCACATCTCTTGTGCTATGGCATAAGCTTGGTCACTTTCCATTGTAGGATTCTCTTCCATTATTATAGGAATTTTTCTTTCAATACATTCATCTACAGTTTCTTTGTTTTCTTGTTTTAGCATATCAAGAACAGATTGACTCTTTATATCTAAGGATTTAATCATGTGAATAACAGCATCAGGGTTCGCAGGAACATTTACAACAGATATTTCCAATAATTCCTGTTTTGTGAAAGTTCTTCCTCCTTCGTTGTTCATAACCATATCCATTGGTCTAAATCCAACAGAAAGACCAGTCAAGTCTCCAGAACGAACCAGTTTTTCAACATCTTTTGAAAGTTGTGTCTGTCCATTGAATCTTGCCTTGCCTATTAGCTTTTTATCATCAGACTTAACCCAAAGAACCCTTCCTACAGGAAGTTTGTTTTGGTCATGTCCCCACAATAAAGGACCTCCATCCTTGAAAGTGTCCAGCATCCAGCCATCTGCTTTTATAATATCATTTTCCCTGTCTACACTCGCTGTTGATGCTGTAAACACAAATTCTCCCTTTTCATCAAGTTCATCTGTAATTAGAGCCTTTGTAAATTGTTTGTTTTCCATAATTAAATCCTTTTCCTCTTCTTTTTTTATTTGTGCAACTTTTTTCTTAGACCAAGAGAAACCAGCATCTCCACCCCATAAAGCCCAAGCTATCCGACCATTTGAAGGATAACCCTTTTCTCCCTTTCTAAAACCCTCTGCCTTTTTGTCAGATTCATGTCTTGAAAAAAAACTAAACATTCTTTTGACAGTCTTGACAGACATGTTTTTTCCATTAGAGATGTCTCTAGCTCTCGCTATCCCAACTTCAGTTCCACCTCGTCCAAACTCACTTCTCCAATCAAGTCCTCTTTTCGCTTCTTCAACCATTCCACCAGTAGGTTTTAAGTCAATGTCGCTAAGTGCCTTTTTACACATTGTTTCTTATATTACCGATAATTTACACTTTTCGTAACGGAATCGCAATACAGCGACAATTACAAACCTCTTCAGGAGGTCCGTTTGGGTCAAGTGGATATTGTAGTCCATTTGAAAAATACCCACCTTTTTCTATTCTTTCCCCATTTACTTCTGCATGATGTTCCCTTGTCACCTTATCCATTACTGAAACCCATTCATAACCCTGAACCTCATTGTCCACTACTGTTGCTGCATAGATTCCCACATTCGCTGTTCTCATAGATTCTGTTCTTGCTATAAGTTTTGCTTTAGTATGGTTTTGGTCAAGTATTTTTCCGATAACCTCTTTTATTTCTCCTTGTGTTAAATTTGCAGAGATAGCATTGCTTAAAGACATTCTTAATGCCAAAAATGTATTTGCCATCATGTTGTTGAATAATGCTTTCTCTATATTCAATGATTTTTGTATATATGTATTCTTTTGTGAAAAAGTTCCCCCCATAGATTCAAAAGAGTCTTTGTAACCCCTCAAGAGTATTGGTGATATTATCTTGAAAAAGTCATCCAGTTTCTCTGCTTGGCTTGGGAGTATGAGGTCTATCATGTCCTCATTAATGTCTTTTTTCATAATGCCATAAGCCTTGTTTGCTTTTGAGAGGTTTGAATTAACCTCTCGTAAAAATTTTGCATAATAGGTTGAAATGCTCAAATACAATGATTGTTCAATATCCTTTGACTTTGCATCTCTTTTCTCTATGAGAGCTTCCCCTGAAATCAAGGGTCGCCACGACTTCAGTCTTTTAAATCTTCAGATGCCTCGCTATCTTCGTCAAGTTTCTTCATCCAATAGTTAAGGTCGTCAATCTCTTCATCAGACAAGTCTTTTTCTTCCCCTATTGGATTTTCCATGTACGGAATCATTTGCTGCTGCAATATTGGTTCTTGTCCCCAATCAACAGGTCCTAACCCATCTTTCGCCCTTTCTTCGTTTATTGTTGTTATTCCAAGCTGTAGGTTTGTCTTTTTCTCTTCCATTCTGAAAGAACTGTCTTTACTTGCTGGGTCATCAAACTGCATGATTATATTGTCTCCAAACATTGGCATAAGCCATTTGTTGAATGTTGCCTGTATTTTTGCCAATCTTGGCTTCAGGGCATCTTTTACAAATATTCTTTCAGCAGCATCAACTGTTGCTTTGTTTGTCTGTGGACCACCAAGAATAGCGAAAGGAACTCTGTATATTGCAAATATCTCTTGCCATACGGAATCCTTGCCTTTTTGGAACTCTAACTCTTCAGCAGAAAGTCCCAATCTCTGGAATTCAAAAGAACCAGCATCAAGCACAGCAAGTTTCCCTCTCTGGTTTCTTCCTTGATAAAGCTGATTCCATTGTGTCCTTATCCTTTCAGCATCTTCAGCAGATAAAGGTCTTTGTGAAACTAGCAACCCTTCTGGTATCGCCCTATTTTGCAATAACCTTAACCTCTGAATACCCATTTCAGTATCAGTATCTACAGAATATCTTGCTGCCTCTAAAGGAGAAAATCCATAAAACAATGATTTTGGATTTGCTGTCTTGAAGTGGATAACCTCATCTCTTGCAAAAGCTGTTGTCCTACCATCATCAATAAAATTTGGATAACTGCTGTCAATGCTGTCCAAACTATATAGATAACCAGCAACAAGGTGTCCATCATCATCATCTTCCTTTTCTGGAACTACAGTTACATTTTGAGAAAGAAGTGGATGCATTTCAACAGGAACGCCTTTTTCATTCTTAACTATGTAAGCATAAGCGTTTCCTGTAAGGTCCAAGTCCAAAGACAATCTTTCCATTACTTCCATGTGGTCCATAATAGGATTAGGGTTCATGAAAAATTTATAAAAAGGACTTGAAAAATCAAGGTTTTTCTGTAATTCATTGTTTTTTGTGGAGTATGAATGAAATGGTGTCAATGCTATCGCATCAGCAATTCTTTTCGTTGCTGCATAGACAGCAGACATATATGCATCCACCATGTCTTTTTGTGACATTGTGGGAATGGTTGTCTTTTTCAGGTTTTGGTTTCCTATGCCAGTAGCCACCTGTATATATCTCTCAGAGCTAGGTGGTTTTCTGTTCAACCTCCTCCAAAAGTCCAAATTTAATGTACTCCTAAAATTTTTCTTAAAATTGTCTAAAATACCCATAGACCTGTTCCTCCAGTTTTCCTTTGTCCCCAGACTGCCAAAGCAAGAGCAATTACACAATCGTCATGATGACCAGGTGCTGCCTCGTACTTTACCACTCCAGTCGGACTTCGCTTAAATTGATAGTTCTGCAATTCCTCTATCAAAATATGTCCTAAAGGATAGATTACCGATTCTGTCTCGATTTTGAATCCTAAATGCTGTATTATCTCTGCTTTTGTCCTGTAATCCAATGTTATGCCATCAATTCTAAGCCCTGAATTTCTCAAAGCCTCAAATACAGATGAACCAAGACCAGTAGCATCTATCCAGACTGGACAGCCTCCATATTTGTTTACTGCGACATGGATTCTTGATTTTTGCTGTTCAAATGACACATCTTGACACCTGTCTACATAAACCACCCTGCCTTCATTGTCGATAATCGTAATGACAGTAAAGTCATTCTTTCTTGCAACATCCACTCCACAAGTATATGATTTCTTTTTATCAAATGGAACAGGAAGTTTATAATTGTCCTCACAATATCCAAGACCAAAAAAAGCACCACCAGCAGAATCTGTGAATTCGGCAAGGTACTCTTGTTCAAAAATGTCTTTCGGTGTTCTTTTTTGTATAACATCAAGTTTTTTTCCGATTAGAGGGCTTTCTGTAGATGGGGTATGGAAAGATGTCCAGTCATCCATAGTTTCATCTTTTCCCCACATCCAAGCCTCATAAAACCAATTTCTACCCAAAGGTGTGGAAATCATCCACACTTTTGCATTTTTTACGACAAGCATAGGCTCAATGTACTGTTCCCATATTTTCTTGTCCAACCTGGCAGCCTCATCCAATATGCAATGGTCCAAAGTTGCCCCAAGCAAATGGTCAGCGTGTTGTTGCTCTCCAGAAAGGAAAATTATCCTAGAACCATTTTTAAGGTAAAGAATCATGTCTGTTACGATTATTTTTTCAAATAAAGGCTCTTTTTTGAACATTTTCAATGCTCTAGGCATAATGTCCCTTCTGCATTGTCTTAATGTTGGAGAAATCCACCAAACTGTCTTGTTTTCTCCTGATGTCGCTGCCATCCATGCCTTCATTATCGCCAATTCGGTCTTTCCGACCTGCCTACCAGCACAAATGACCACATTTTTGTCTTTGCTGTTTTTTAGGACATTTTTTTGCCAATCAAAGGGTTTCCAGTCGTTTTTTGCCCCTTTTATGGTCGAAACGCTGGTTGAAACCCCACCCTGTCTTCCTTTTTTGGGATTTAGTGCCCCAAAAGCCCCAGTCATTCTTCTTCCAGGCTTTCAAGGACAGCAGACAATGATTTCAGAACATTGATTTCATTTTGCTGTGATTTTGTTACATTGTTCAAGGCTGCTGCCAGTTTGTGTATGTCGTTTGCTGTGTTTTCTGGATTTGCCATCCTGTTCTCTATTTCAGCAACCCTGTCCTTGATTTTCTCCACCGAAAGCAGGGTTCTTGCATACAGCTGCTCTATCCTCTCTTTCTCCGTTTTTGCCATCTCTTGTTACCTCCTCCTCCAAAAAAGTAAGGTTTCCAACCCTTTTCAGAGCAATGTATGTGTCTTCGTCTGGGGCATAGTAATACAGTTCACCTTCCTCAAGGTATGCGAATTTGTACGGATTACCACCTCCAGTCAAACTCGATTCCCACTATGTCCTCATCAGGTTCTTTTCTATAGATGAGTTTTAGTCTAGGGCTTTTCCCACTAATTCCTCAGCAGTATCTTCTATGCTGTCTTGGTTCAGTATCTTTTCCTGTGCCAAGTCTATAGCCTCATGGATTTTGTCCCTCATAAGGTTTCGCCATGCGTTTAGCACAACATCCTCAATAGGTCCATCCTTGATGTGGTCCTTGATGAATTTCTCAACATCAGCATCCATAGTTGCCTGTTTCTCGTCAATCGCCTTATTCACCTCGTCTGCAAGTTTCTCAGCGAGTGCAGGAATGTATTTTCCTATGAATCTCTTCAGTTTGGCTTTCGCCTTGTTTCTCCACCAGTTGCTTAATCTACTCATTTTATGTATCCTCCTAATCTATCGGTCTTGAGCCAAAGTAAAAGCCCAATACCAATAAAGTTGCATCTTTTATATTCTCATTGTCTATCGCTGGGCAGATGAAAGCCAATACCAGTATTATAGCCAATATTGCCCTAACGCTGCCGATAGGCATGTTCAAAGGTCTGTCCATAGTGTAGTTCTTCTCCCCCATTATTCAATGACACTCCTCATCAGGAACGACATGACAAAGCTGATGGCAGTAGTCCATCCAAGTATCCATATTCGCCAATCCTCTATCTTTCGCAATCGCTGGTCTATCGAGCTCAAAGAACCCTTCAGGTCACCTATGTCCTCTTTCATTGAGTTCATGCCCTCTTCAAGTCTACCCAACAGCTTGTCGTCTTTTCCCATTGCAGTATATATTAACAGAAAAAGAGGATTTTTGTTTTATTATGCTGTGATGCTAAAAGACTTGACAAAGGGCTCGAAAAATGTTAATATTAACACAGGGACGGGGACAAAATTAACACTTACATACTACCTAATAAGATTAATACATTCATTATAATTCATTCCTTAATCCAGGTGTATATTCGTGTAATAATCATATATATACTAATATGGACTTATAAAAACAATGTGTTTCCAGAGTAAATCCTAACTTGCGTGAGAGTGTTAAAAGAGGAAACATTTACCCCCCTACTCACTAGAGGAGCATTTACGCCCCTCTAGGAGTTAGTTAGCGTGTCACTCTGTTCTAATGGTTGCCTCCGTTGATACTTCGATTGAAGCAGACTTGAGAACATTAGAAGCGATTTCTTGAATCTCGTCCTCGTCGTAATGGTCATAGTCGTAAGTGTGATTCTC
>VTLG01004168.1_pt1 | contig 33439 bp, 47 predicted proteins | sample 4694571 | NCBI WGS metagenome assembly VTLG01 (sample SAMN12604809, study PRJNA352737) | marine metagenome | biome: ENVO:00000447; feature: ENVO:00000209|ENVO:00000569|ENVO:01000036; material: ENVO:00002151; isolation source: viral sequences binned using virsorter ...
TATCGTTAATTTTGTACCACTTGGATGATTGAAACTAATATTGAAAAGATCATCTAATTTTGACCATACTTCTTCAGCGCCAGGATCACCGTAAATTTCATCATAAATTAAACTATAACTTTCCTCCCCATTACACCATCCAACTACTTCAACTGCTAATCTATCATCTTGGGTATCTACACCTGCGGTTAATAAACAAACTTTTTCAGGTAATGGATCAGTCGTATAATCTTCTCGCCTTGCATAAAGAAATTCGTATTCCACACCTTCTCCTTGTTCCTCAAACACTTCACCTAAAACAGTATTAGTCCATGTTTTAAGCATGAACTTATCTTCTTTAGATTCTAAAAATTCACGAACACATTCTTCCCATGATTTCCAACCTGCGGGTGAATATAAACAATTGAGATGAAATCCTGCTATTTTTGGATTGTTGGTTGTATTGGTTGCTATCCATCTACCATTTGTAAGCATTTCTCCTTTATGGTGTTCAGGAATTAATTCACCACAAGATTCGCATTCGTATTTTGCTGTTTCAGGTAAATGATTTCCATCATCGTCTTTTTCCCAAACAATTCCTGACCATTTTAAAAATTGTTCTGCTTTACAATGGGGGCAAGGAACAAAATATCTTCGTGCATCACTTTGATTGAACTCACGTTCGATTCGGCTAATGCCTTTAATCGTGGGAGTTGATATTTCAAGAATTTTTTTGCGACTAAATGTTGCAGTTCTCTTGATCGCCAGTGAAACAGGATCTCCTTCTCCGTCAGCATCCAAAGGATAAGCATCGACTTCATCAAGCATCAAATACCGACACGGCATTGATCTTAAGCCAACGGCAGAATTAGCACCTGTGGCAACTATAATTCCACCTTTGAATTCTTTTACTAATTGAGTGTTCCCTGAATCCCGAGATTTCGGATCCGAAACTTTATCTTTGAGGATCGGTGTTTCGGCTATTGTTGGGGCTAGTCTTTGAACTGACCACCTCTTCGCTAGTTCGACTGTCGGTTGAACTACCATTGTCGGTGCAGGGGCTTGGCCTATAATGTAGCTTATCCAACAATTCCCTGCTTCCGTCCCACCTAACTGTGATCCCTTCATAAAGACCACCTTCTCGACTGACGATTTCGGTGAAAGGCAATCTAATATCTCTTTCAGGTATGGGGTTCTGCTTGTTCTCCATCTTCCAGGCTCCGATGATCCTTTACTTGGTAATACTCTAAATTCATCTGAAAATTCTGATACGGATAAATCAGGATCTAATTGCAATCCCTCCGCATATGACTCACGAAACAGCTTGTAAGGGTTGAGTGCCATCTATTGCTCTTAAACAGGATACAATTTCATCTTTAATAAGATCATGAACCCGATGTTCATCACTTTCATTTGCAATTACTGGTGACAACCGATTTGGGACTGAAAGCAAAGTATCACGAACTAACCGAGCTTGATTAAAAGCAGCGTCCCTTACGGATTTGGCATCGATCAGATTTCCTTCCAATTGATCAACCTCCAATTTGGTTTTCTTTGCCCTTAAACCCTCGTGCATCGCTCGGATCCTAGTCAGGCTTGTGATGGAAGAATCAGGTGCTAATTCTTCAGCCAATTCAAAGTTCTTTTTCCGATTTTGTAAACGTGGTGAATTTTGATCCCATTCAATATCAGCTTTTTCAGGATCTATTTTGCCGTTTATCGGTGTTATTTTTCCTTTGGCGATTGCCTTGGTGATGTTGGCAGGTGAACAGCCACGATGCCTTGCGTAGTCAGAATAAGAAATTAATTTAGCCATTTGATTTACCTTTTAACCTAATTTTGGCCTGTGTCATAAGCGAAACACGGGGCCGATGAGAAAAACCCCTAACTTAACTGAGAAAGGACCCTGAATTCATGCCCCCAACCTTTTATTTTCTTTTTCCATAAAATCTTTCCATTCTTTCGTCTTTAATTCTTTTTGTTTAATTATTTTCATCCCGTATTCTTTTGACTTTAAATTTACCCAATCAATATCAGTTCGTCTTATGAGTGGTGTATCAAACTTAGCCCAATTGTTTTTGATATGATGTTGAGGTCTGCGAAATTTTCTTTTTGTTTCAACGACACCACTCCATTTTCTTTCCAATGCTCTTGCCATTTTCAAACGACCATCCGCTTTATAAAGCACATCAGTATTGCCTCCTTTCATGGTCATAGTTCTTTTTTTCTCCATTAAAAAAGCATTAAATAAAACAGTACACCATTTACCAGATAACACCTGCAAGCATAGGTCGGTGTCTTCGTTGTATCTTCCTCTCCATCTATATGGGATATCATTTCGAATAAGAAGGTTTGAATAAACGTGGACATTTAAATAAAAAGGTGGCATTTGTCCCATGCCAAAAAAATCATAATTACAACCTGAGATAGCTATGTTTTCATAACGATCAGTAAATTCTTCAACCGCATGAAAACAATATTTCGAATTACAAATTATTCTTTTCCCTCTGTTTTTTCTCCACCCCTGTTTTATGTTATCGTCCAGAATCCAATGTTTTTCGTGACCATTTTGAATTGAATTTTCCCAACACCAATTTCTTGCAGGGATGCTTCCAAGACCTAAATTAGAAAACGGAAGTACCAGTATCCGATCAGATCCATATTTGTCGGCGTATTGATTTTTTTCTTGTGGTTCAATGACTAATTTAAAATCAACACCATCTTTTAATAAGAAATCAGGTGTTAGACAATTATCATGCCTGCTTTTGCTTATAACGTATATAGGATATTTATTCATATCTTAAAGCAGATCGATCACCTGTTTCACGATAAGGCCACCATGTCGTATAAGTGCCTTGTTTATTTTTTGCTTTTAAATTGAATTTCTCATTAAATTCATCTCGTTCTTCTTTAGTTTTAAATAAAACAACCATTTTGAATTGATCCTCATCTTTTTCGTATTCAGGCATCCCAACCCATTCAGATGCTTCATCAATATCTTTTATTTCTTCTTGAGGCCGAGTCACCATTACTAAATTGGCAAGCATCATCTCATCATAACCGGTTCCTAAAAGCCCACTGGAATCAAGTTCGTTAATGGATTTTAAAATGTTGGAAAGGTTCCGATCATCAATTTCTGCCAAACGACTTATTTCATTATCACCTGTTAAGATTTTTAAAGCCTGTGGTGAATGTTTGTCGATTTGAAGTTTGATCACTGGCACCTCTTTTAAGCCCATTCTACGCACGGCCCTCATAACACCATGACCTGCCAGGATGGTTCCGTCTTCAGCAACAATGATATTCTTATAAAGTCCGTTTTGTTTAATGGAATTTATAATGTGATCCAGTTGATCTTCAGGATGTTCTCGGTAGTTGTCAGGGTGGTCAAATATTTGTCCAACAGACATTTTTTCAACATCATGAACTTTTCCGTCTTCCAGTGAACCAACATTGATTTCAAGAATATTATTTAATTCTTTTTCCGACCAAAAACTATGGCCTTCCAAATCAATTCCATATTCCAAATCGGCCTGAAGTTTTTCAACATCCCAATTTAAATCCAATTCAGCAACTCGGTTATCAGCATACGCTAATTCTCGAGCCATATTATCATGATTTAAATCAAGATCGGTTCGTTGAACTGCAATTACTTTAGTACCATCGGAGGGAACCACTACAACGTCCTCCATTCCTAATTGACCTGCCATTTCAGCAGTTTTATTACCTGCAATGATATTGCCGTGTTTGTCAATTAAGATGGATCGACCAGTACCAAACTTTGAAATGGAACTTTCTAATAACTTGGTTCCACGTTCAGTACCTAAATTTGCATTATGTTGATCGGGAGTAAGATCGGCTAGTTTTGCGGATTGGGACATCAGCACCTATTTGGTTAAAAGTGGTTTTAACCATGTTAAGTGCTGAGTTAAAAAACTCAATAGTGGTTAATGATTTTTTTTTGAATTTGAATTATATTTGAAACTATTTGAAAAGCTAGAGCAGGAACAATGGCGTTTCCTAAACATTTAATTCGGTCCACCCTTCTGGGTAACCCATGACTGATTCTATCCAATCGGGATTCAAAAAAAGATCGGGACTGTTGCACTGTGATTGAACTGCTACTTGAGTACCAATTGTTTTGTATGTTGGATGTAATCTTATTGCTTCTTTTTGTAAGGCTTTCATGGAAGCAGTTATTGATTTGTTCGCTGTTGGTGTTGGCAACCAACCAAATTCTTTCTCGTTTGTGTTCTGCACCCACGGCACAAGCAGGAATTCGAAATACTTGGGTGGTATAGCCTGAATTTTCCAAGTCAGAAAGCACTTTTGAGAGATCCATTTTGACGATTTCAATAACATTTTCGCCAACGACCCAACACGGCCTTGATTCTCGGATAATTCTAAGCATCTCAGGCCAGAGATAACGGTCATCTGAATTGCCTCTTTGGTTCCCTGCTCTGGAAAAAGGCTGACAGGGCCATGATCCTGTGAGGATAAATGGTCGTTGAATGTTAGTTGCACTGAAAGTACATATGTCAGAATGAATTGGAACTTTGGGGAAGTTCTTTTTTAAGATTTTCTGAGCATAAGGTTCGATTTCAACGAACTGCATAGTGGTAAGACCTGCCCACCGACAGGCCAAAGCAAAACCACCAATTCCTGAAAAAAGATCAAGATGCAATGGGTTTTAAAAATCTTCTAATTGGTGGTCGATGGTTAAATTTAGAACTTCATAATCAATCACTGTAAATTGAATTTGATGATTCACTAACCACTCAATGACTTTCATCTGATGTCCATGAAATATAAAAATTTTATCATCAGTCGTACTATGCAGTATTGATTGAAGTGGGAATTTCATATCAATATACTGCCACAGTAATTCCATGACCTCATTTTTGGTAAATTTGGTATTGGTCAACTGTATTGTAGCCATTACGTTATCCCCAATTGCTGTTTAAGTTTATAGTGTTTGCTATGTGATCCAATTGCTTGATCAGATACTTTTACCCATTCAATTGAACCATCTGCTCCAGTTATTTTAATTCTTCCTTTTTTCCATCTTAAATTTGGATGACCTTTAGCGTAGGATCTCATTCCTTTTTTCCCTTTATTCCACGGAACTTTACCTTTTTCACCTGACCATTTTTCAGCAAAATCTTTTTCGTTTTTTCTGCTAAGGCAACCACAGCTTTTAGTATTATTAGCTTTTACGTTACCTTTTCTAATAACTTTTTCGTTACCACAACGGCATTTAAACAGATAATAAGAAACCGCAGGCCAATTTCGCATTTCTGCAAAACGTATTGGGGTAAGCATAGTTCCTTCAATTTCTTCACCGATCACAAATCTTCTTGAACTCATGAATCGTCTCTTAGAAAATCTATTTTTGGTGTTTCACCCAATAAAGCATAATATTCAACTTGGATTTTAGCTGAATTAATCATTTTACCTGCTATGTTTGCGTGTTCTTTTGCTTCATTTACACTAATTTTCCCAGATCGTAATTCCTGTTGGATATCCTTCATTTCTTTTCTTAATGATCCTGCTGTTTCCATTATGACCTTTCCTTAATCGCCCTTTTGAGTTTGATCAACTCACGTTTGGCATCAATTAATGGTTGTGGGATATTTTCCCAAGTTAATGAACTGTTTTTTCTTACAAAAAGATTCTTTATGTATCCGTCATCCAAATTTTCTCGTTGTTTTTTACGACTTTTCAATCGGTTATCTCTAAATTTTTCAGGATTTTCCTTTCTGTATTTATTCATCCGATCTCTAGCTTCAGGCTTTAATCTTTCTTTATGTTTTTCTTTAAAACACCTATGTCTTAGCAATTCGCATGGATTACACATTGCCCTTTTGGGGTCTGTCCCATCTTTTTTAATTTTTGAGGGTCCACCTGAAGGAAAATCAACCATTGGTTTTTTTTGTTTACAAGAAGTGCAGACTTTAAAAATGGGATAAGTCTTTTTTACCTCTTTTTCCTTTCGAATAAGAAAAGCGATAATTTGTTTTTTTAAAACTGATGGATAAATGTTTTCAGACATTTTTGGCCTCACAAAATGGAGCCACAGAACAATAGTGCAAACACCTAGTATCTTCACCTGGACGAAATTCTATTGTGAAATCTTCACCTTTATCTTGTTTAAAATCTTCAGCATCGTCTTTGTCAAAAAAAACTTTAGTAGCCCTTTTATTGCCTTTTTTCTTAACCGCATATTGGTCAAGTTTTCTCCATCTTTCATCTGCCGAACAAGGTTCGATTTCATGAATGAAGTGAGAACGTAATCGGTCTTGAATAAATTCCCATGTATCGGTTAAATCCCACATTGGAACATCCAAAACCAATACTGGAAAATCAGGATAATCTTTGCCTTGTTGCAGTTTTTTGGCTCTTGACCAATCCCGCAAAATGGCAACTATTTGCAGATCACCAATAACGATTTGATTTTTCCAACATAAAAACCGCAGTACGTTTAACTGAGATTCCCATTCTATTTTAGGCCCATCTTTACAAGCGAACCATGAAGTAACTTTATAATCTTGGAGGGTGCCTTGTGGTGTGATCAGATCAAATTGACCTGATATAGTGAATTTTTTACCATCGACTTCGACTGTATAAAAAAGTCTTTCTTCGACTCGGTAATATGGGGCTTTGGCTCTTTCAAGAATTGAATGAACACTTTGGCCTAAAAGTGCATAAATTCTTTGGGAAGCATCTTCTACAACTTTTGAACCATGTTTAAGAGATAATTGACGTTGCCATGCTGACCCAATTAAGCCAGTGCATGAAATATCTGAATCGCCTGAATTATACGGATCATTTCGGACAGCATTGACCAGTGGTTCAGGCAGGTTCAGTTTGTTTGTTATTTCCATTTGACCTTCTTCTTAGGAGTTGTTGTTTCGCCATAAGTGATTTGATTTCCAAATCTTTTTGACGATCACTAATTATTCCTGACTCTTCGATAAGGTCTTTAACCACAGGTAATGCTTTATTTAATTTAACTAATTCAGATAATAACTGTTTCAGGATTTCATTGTTTTCTTGCTGTTGAATCCTTAATTCCTTAATTGAATTTTTTCCATCCTTCATCAATCCATTTGTCTTGATCGGTTTGATTAATTGCTTGGATATCTGGGACCAGAGCATCCAAAGGTTGAAGTTTTTCTATAATTCCACCTCGCTTTAAATAATCTTCGATACTTTTATTAAGTTCTTCACGGTTAACATAATTCTTACTGTCTGGATTTTTAAAAGAGAGCTTTCTCCATCTGTGACGTTTACGATGTTCACCCGACTTAATTCTATGTGGTAAATTATCAACGCCCATTGTTTAATCTTTTCAAAATATCATCTTTTTCAATCCGATATTCGCCACCTTCAGCGAATTGGTGACCACGAATAACACCATCACGAACCCATCGTTTTACTGTCGGTTGTGATATGCGTAGCAAATTTGCTACTTCACTGACTTTCAGTAATTCAGGCATCGCCTTTGTTTTTTCTTCAATTGTCATAGAATCCTTTCATGCGGTTTTTTTAAAAAATGAGACACAACTGACCCTTTCTGGTTCAATCCCTTTTTCAAAGGATTTACGGACTTTTTGTTCGAACTCACGTTTCAGGGTTGGTTCCAATCGCATATAATGCGTCCTAACGAACTGAGAACCGCCGATAACGCACTTTAAATATTCTTCGAATGTCATTTGTCCAATCAAATATTTTCTTTCACTAGCGTCTGTTTTAAGAACATTTTGGGATTCTTCCGATTTTTCAATTTCATAGTCTTCATAATATCGTTCCCAATTGGATGCACGAAAAACGGTTGTCGGATTGAAATACTGTCTTCTTGAATCCCACTTTCTCCACTTACGCCATAACCATTCCATGCAGGAAATGATTTCAGTTGCAGAATATTCCTTCAATCGTGCTTCCAAAGCCTTGGTTCTTTTCGTCCCTGACTTGAACCCACGTTTCAGCTGAAGAATTTCATTCATGCGTTTAATAACCTGCTCCGATTCCATTCGGATATTCCTTGTTGGCATTTTGACCTCCAAAAATGCACTGTGAAAAATTGCTGAAGATGATGTATATGTTTTTAAATAATTGGTATTTTTTAATTAAATAATATTCAGTTATTTTAGTAATAAAATTTATACAGATAATATTGCTATATAAATATTTAATATTATATAAAGGGAAATTCCAGTGAGACAGACCACCTACTGACAGGATCGGAAATGAGCAAAAAATCCCATCCGTTTTGGAGATTATGGGCTTACTTTGGTGGGCATATGTGCGAAGTCTTGTCCTAAACAACTTCAATGAGTCATATTTTGTCCAAAACGATACAGAGGAAAACTCAACCACCTTACCCTCACTGGAATGCACCAAATAATTTGTTATATTATCTGGTGCCGATCAAAGTTTGTTATCCAGTTTTTCAAGTCGTTTAATTTTTGAAAACAGGGAGTGGTAATTCTTTGGGAACCTTGAAAGGTGGGAATATCTTTGTAACCAGACCAACTGCTATATTCGTCAAATGTTTTTGATGTTTTTTCTTGCAAAACTGTCCAACCGTTAATTTTTAACGCACGCAAAATCATACTGAAGCAACCTGATCATCGGCTGTATCAACGATTTTACTACCCTTGAATTCGTTCAATACTTGATCAGTCAGTTCTTTAGCCTTTTTTTCTGATTCTTCAGTAAATTTATTTTCTTCATTTTTGTCATTTGCCAAATCTTTTTCAATTTCAAATTTAGCTTTTAAATTATTTTTGACTTCGACCAATTGAAGCATTTTTTCTTTTACGAACAGATTTTTCCATTCTGGTTCGTGTTTTTTCCAGATATTTTGCAGATGTGACAAATGCCTTGCTTCATGTAGTTTTTCCATTGCATCACCAATAGAAATTTTACCTGATGCTTTGTTTCCATCATCATCCTCAGATGCCAAACCTAAAACCGACATCAGTGCATATCTTCTCGCATAACTAATGCCTGATCCTTCAGCCTGTGCATTTGAAATATCTTTGAAAATGATTTTTTTTGCTGATTGCATATATTGACCACTTGCATGACCTAAAAAGGTGATCAAGTGTTCGTTTACTATATGCTGAGTTATTGATAACCCATTATCAGCTAAAGGTTTTCTGACAGTGTGCATTACTGATGCAATAGTTGAATAAGATTTATCAAAATAATTCTTATCGTCTTTTGTAACCGAAGTAAATGCACCTTGGGCTTTTGATAATGCAGTCAGCAATTTATCAATCTGAAGTGAATGATAAATATACGGAGCAACAAATTTTCCTGCATCCAAAACAGGTTTGTCATTAATGACATCTTCAAAAGTTTCCGTCATAATCACCTTCTTGTTCATAGTTATCGGTTTTTGCTTTTTCCAAAGTCATAACCTTATGAGCCACAACTTCAACTCGTTCAACTTCAACACCATCTCTGGGAAAAGTTGTCGTTCGTTTTCGGCCTTCAATATAAACTTTTTGGCCTTTGTGAATGATGTTTCCACATATATCTGCAAGTCGATCCCAAGCAGTAATATAATGAAATTCTGATTCACTCATTTGTTCGCCAGTAGCACTTTTCCAGTATTCATTTGTAGCAACTGTGAAGTTGGCTACATTTTTACCACTATTGGTTTGACGAACTTCAGGTTTTTTGGTTGCATTACCGATTAAAATTAGTCTGTTTAAATACATTTCTTTCTTTCCGTATTTCGTTAACAGTTTCTATTACTTCATCAAGTGAGGTCGCTACAATAGCTTTACCTCCAACGTCTTCAACTGTTTGCAGAAATGCTTTTTGATAATCCGATAATTTACCTCCTTTCTCACGTTTAACTTCAATAGCTAAGAATTTCCCTCTTACGCAACAAATTAAATCTGAAACGCCCTTCATCCTGATGGGACGAAACTTCCCTGTCTCGCCAAGAGGGATTCCAATCGCATTGAATCGGATCACTGTTAAATCCTTCTGCATTTCAAGCCATTGTAAAATGACTTTTTGGACTTGTGATTCAGTTAAAGTCCTGAATTTGTTCGCCTGAATTTTCGGCGAATCTGAGCATTTGAAGCGTTTTACCTTCAAGCGAATAATTCCATGCTTTAGTGAATAAACCAATCTTTGCAGGTGTGGTTAATTGGCGACCACCTATTCCAATAATATCATCCAATAGTTTTATTCTTAATAACTTAATTGGATTATTGTTTTCTAGGTTATCACCTGAATTAACACCTTCAAAGAAATTTTCCACTGTAGGCTGTAAATGTTTCTTGGAAAGAGTATAATGAGTAAATGCTAAAAACCCTGGAGGCATTAACCTTACTAATCGTGATTTCTTATAAACATATTCGCACGAATTCACGATTAGTGGGTTTTCATCAAATTTCCTCAAAACATCATTATTAGAAACAAGAGGATCGGCTGTTGTTGCAAAGCATTGAATACCAACTTTTTCGTATATAAAAATAATACGACAAGCTCTTGCAACAGTCGTAGCGTGTTTCACATAACGAGTCTGAAGAACATCGGATACAGACCTTTTCTTGCCTGTGTCCATTGAGTGAAATGTATCACGAAGCATTCCACGTTTAATAGTTACCCAGATTGGAATATTAGCCATTACTACAGCTTTACATCTGTGATAACCATTAATGAGAACTCCTTCTTCATCAATACAAATGGCATCGTTAGAATCCATCCAATTACCATTCCTGATTTCATTTGCAAGAAGTTCAATTCTTGTACTGTGAGTGTTTCTATTTTTAAAATTATTTTCTTTACTTAAATCCAGTAAGCCTTGGGCCATTTCTGGTGTTAATTGTATCGTTTCCACTAATGAAAACGGTTTTTGGTATCCACTTTCTATCATTATCTAACTCCATGTTGATACTGAAAGCATTGTATCCTGTTATCGGTTTATCCAATAACAGGAACCAAAACTCTAAAAAATGCTGAAGCTAGCTTCTACCGATCGATTGCGAACTTCAGCATTTACAAATCAAATGGTTCTTAAACCAAATTCAATTTGATCATTAGATCGCCTTAGTCGGATTCCTTGTGAAACTGAATCACAAACTACACGTTTCAATAAATCTTCAAATAAGGCGTCTTTTACATCGCATTTTGGGCAAATCGTTTTTTGATTAAAACGACTGACAGAATGCAAGGTACTTAATTCACTATTGCAGTTATTACACTTCATCCTGACCTTTTCTAATTGGACATTATTGGCTTAAAAATACCCCCCGACACCATTGCCGAGGGGCTTCAGCTATTTGGCAAGCCAATCAATCAAATAGCTGAATTCGTTACGCTGTTGCGTAGTTGTACCATTGGTCGAATTTCATGTTCATGATCTGCCAACCTTGAGATTCCATTTTCATTGACCGATCTACATTTTCGACATCAGTTGCAGTTCGTGTGACAGCATTGGCTAACCCAAATTTTGTTTTGTCACCTGATCCCAATAAGTGTTCAAGAATTGAATCTGATTCTGATTCACTGAAATCAAAATCTTTGGTTAATTTCTCAATTGACCTTCTGGGAACATCCATCTTGGTTCCAGTTTGTGCTTCAACAAACGTATTTGAAATTTCCTCAAAGATGGGTCCGTTAAACATTCCATCAACCGAATCCTGAACAGTCATGATCCAAGCCTTGTTACCTTGCTTGATCGTTTCCTGTCTTAAAATTGAGCGATCAATTCCATCCCATTGGGATCGGCCTAAATGTTTCTTATTTTGTCCGTAGTCAGTCGCTACCATTCCATTTAAACAAACCAATCGTTTTATAAATGGTGCAACTTCAACTGAACCAAGACCGACCTCAGAATTTTTGACCTGCAAACCAAAATGAATAATATCACCGACTTTTTTTCCATCACCTTCATTAGTATGCACTGCAATATCTTTTTCCAGACTTGGAATTGTGAATCGTAAATACAGATTGGTATCGGTTATGTGAGACTCTTCAAATTCAAGATCGTCTTTTTCTTTGTAAGGCCTCAGTGCAGGCATAATGGCTTTTAAAACGTCCCAATTATCAATCACTTCATAACGATCACTAAGAAATGCTCTTGCCTTATTTCCAAGTGTCCTAACCATGTATCGTTTTGGATCTTCTTGAAGCCAGTGATTTACGTTTTGCTCACATAATTCAGGTGCTTCAGTTACCATCCGATCAAAGTATTTTTTCGGAACATTTAACTTATTGGCGATTTGATTATTCATTAATTCTGAAGTCTCATAATCGGTTCCATCCAGTTCAATAACTGGTTTAAAAAATTCAGCTTCACCAACTGGTTTAATCCGAAATGCCAGATCCCTAGAATCACAGTTAAAATCGTTTTTGATTTCCAGTTCACCACGAACCATTTGTTCAAGTTCTTGTAAATTAGATCCTGCTTTCATTTTGCCTTTTATATTTAATGATTATTGATTTTAAAACGGCCCCTGTGTTTCCTACCTAACAAATCTTGAAAGGAGTTTAAGTTTGCTAGAACAAGGGGCCGAATCTGCATTATGCAGTTTTGGTTTCTGATTTTGGTAATGGATAAAGATCATTAATTCCGACCATTAACCTTTCATGGAAATGGTAGAATTGTCGTGCCTGTTCTTTGGTATTATGTCCATCGTGCGTAGCACAAATTTTGTGTCGTTTTGATGAACCTGTCGGGCCTACGATTTCGGTGTTATCCTGACCACCTTTATTCATCGCCAAATATAATTTATTGATATTTTCTGGATCATCCATCATGAACAGTTCAAACCTGAAACCTGTTTTGGTGATTAACACAGCCCACTGCATATTTTTGATATGAGTCAAAGCTTTCATTTCACCCAATCGGTTTGTGCGATCTGCAAAAATATTCACGCCACATTCGCTAAGTGATGTTTTAAATTGATCATACAATTTATCGTAATCAGGTCGGGATGATGATTTAGGTTTTTTCCCATTTTTCTCATTTCTTACATCATCCAAATTAACAACTTCACCTTGAAACATTTCATCTATGTTTTTGGGTTCCTCTTCATTAATGATGGATTCGGTTTCTGCATTTTTCTTAATTGCATCCAAGGTTTCTTGATCACAAATAACTGCACCTTCGTTTTCAGCAATTATTTCCACTGTTTCAGCATCAATTATCATTTGCACCAATGTTTCTTTGTTGGTGTTTTTGAGTTTGGATGCACTGATGTTATTACCGACTTGAGCCAACATTTTGTTGAGTTCCAGTTTTGTTTTTTCCATCATTTGTTCTTTATTAATCATAATTACCTTTTCTTTATATTTGATTTTTGGAGATGCCCTCCGTCCCGACCCCGATTTATTCAGGGGCAGGATAAGGGGCATCGGCCCCATCCTTATTTAATGATTTTGAATTTGTCGGTGAGAACACAAAGTGCTTGACCATTATCTAAAAGAATTGTGTTTCCGTGTTTCATGACCACGATTGCAATTTCGCCTTTGCTGATTTTGCCGAACATGAATTCTCTGTCGTATTTGATTTTTGTTCCCCGTCCGATTTCCTTTGTCATTTTCTTTATCCTTATAAAAAAATGTTTACATGATTGATATAATCAAATATGATCAATGTGATCGTTGAGTATAGTTATATTCAATCTGTTTACATTTGTCAACACATTGACTGTATTTTTTTTCATTTTTTTTACAGCCTGACTCTATATCAACGATTGCTGACGAATTTTTTTTTGATTTTTTTTGAAAAATCGTTGGTATGCGTAACGAAATTACGCTTAATGCGTAACGAAATTACGCTAATTTTGATAATTGAACGGGTAATCTTCACCCAAATGTAAATGATCCCCCTACGAAAACGGCATGGGGATTGAACGAACGGAGATTAGTTATGAATAATAGATCAAATGTTTTTGTCGGTAAGCAGAGATTCCAAAGTCCACCATCTCAACCGCCACCTAAATTAAATCTATTAAGGTACATATTGAAACATCCAGAATATTTTCATCCACCACCTATAAAACGTATAAATGAATTATCAAGAAATCATAAACCGCCTAAAAGAATCGTTTGGAATTACCACGGATTCGGATTTGGCGAAAATACTTGGTGTTAAAAGACAAGATTTTCATAACCAGAAAAAACGAAACTCAATTCCATTTGAGAAAATTCTTTTTTGTTGTAATGAAAAAGATATTGATCTGGAATATATTTTCTTTGGTCAGCCCTGTAACAACCGATTAGAAATTTTAAAACTTCAAGATGAATTACGGATTGAAAAAAGACTTGTTTCTGAAATCAAAGATATGATGAAGGAGATAGTCGGAAAGAATTAATTTATGAACACTATTGAATGCCACCAAATTAAATGTCGGGATTTGAAATCCTATGATTCACATATATCTTTAATGGATCAAATTATTAAAATCGCATCTAAAAATAATGTTTTAACAGAAGTTATTGAATCAACTAGAGATGAATTGACGATCACGTTTAAATCTCAATTTACAGATACTCTTTATCAAGTTGAGGCAATCGTTGCGATTATGGGATTACTTAGCAAAGAAAATGTTGTTCCTGCCGAAGTAATAAAAACGTGGTCAATTAAAAATAGCAAAAAAAGTGTTAATAAAATAATTAATAAAATTGAAATGCATGAAAAATCTAAAATAGATCATGAATCCGCATAAATTGTTTGATTATAGAAAAAACACTGTCAAAGGTGTTTTCCATAAATATCGGACATCTAAAGGAACGATTCGTAGATTGGATTTGTGTTTGAATGATCAAGCACGATTCAAGGATTTTCCTTTAAACCGAAAAAAAAGATGTCGGTGCAAAATATATCATGATGATTTAAGCGAATGCCCGACAGTTATGGAATATCTTCTAATGTTGCATAACGATTTTGAGGATCGCTTAAGAAAAGAAACTTTAGAGATTGAATATAATAAACACAAAAAAACAGAAATGCTGAATACTGCTGTTTCTAAGTATTTAGCTGAATGTCGTGTTTTGTTAAAAAAGAACACTGTAATTATTTATAAACGATCTCTAATTGTTTTTCAGGAATGGATGCCAAATCAGCCTTTAACCTCGATCGATTGGTTAGATAAAGACGATTTTATTGTTTTCTTAAAATCAAAAAAGCATCGTCACCAAAAAGGTTATGGATTTACCAATCAAACCATTACTTCTCTTTTAGCGAATGTCAGCAGTTTTTTTGTTTGGTGTTTCAATAAACGTCTGATTGAAAAAGAATTGAAATGGGTTGGTCGCAAATTCCGATACACGAAACCTGAACAGGTTCCCTATACAGAAGATTTGATAAATGAACTTGAAGATTATTTCAGATTTCGGATTTCAAATCCGTTTGGTGGAACTCAAAAATTGATGATTTCATCAGTGCAAAGTTCACAGCATATTTTAAGATCCATAGTCATGGCTAGAAATACAGCTATGAGAATTGGTGAAATATGGTCTTTGCCTTTATGCAATATTACCAAAACTGATATTTTGATTCGTGATCAAGACGAATTAAATTGGTCAATCAAAGATCACGAAAATCGTGATATAGAAATCAATGACGATCTTGGAAGATTTTTGACTGATGAAGATGTCAGGTCGGAAAACGAAAGATGGTTCCTTGATAATGGTCACGGATACAATCGTTATGTCGATCCGTACAGTGTCAGTACATCATTAAAAAGGATCCTTGTTAGGGATTTTAACCGCAAAGATTTAAGGCCGTTCCATGCGATCAGATCCTATGCCATTACAACTATGCTTGAGTCAGGGATGAGTACAACTTCTGTCAGGGATATTTGTGGTCATTCAAGTTCAAGAACCACGGAGGGATATTTACCAACACGATTAAAACATCATCAATCTGCTGTCAGTGCATTGAATCGCAATCAAAGTTCAATCAAAGTTGACACGCAAATTTTGATCTAATCAATGTTGATCAAAGTTGAATCGGATTTTTAAATGATTGAAATGATTAAACAAAGGGAACCAAACCGAAAATTTCAATTATGATCCAAAAATATATTTAATTATTGATATTATTATATATTTTTAAAAAAACTGAACTAATCAAAGTTCAATCAAAGTTCAGTGTATTTTATCAATAATTATAAATGGTTGGTAATGGGAGAAACTGGTTGTCCAGACCATTCAAGGCTGATAGAGAAGGTCAGAAAAAAATCAGACTTTATTCCTCCCATTAGTATGACCAAGTATGTGGTCGAGGTTGTTTTCCGTCAATATTTGGTAAATTATCCAAATGCAGAAAACGTTTATTATGAGGCCCTTTTTGATTCCATCCAAAACCTGTCATTCCATAAGTTTTAGCAATTGCCATTAGTTCAACAGCTTCGGATCCTGAAATCAATATATCAACTGCTTGACCTTTAGTATGTGGTCCATGCCGACCAGTTGTTGATACTTTTTCGTTCCATTCAGGACTTCGATAGCCTGAGGTAATAATCATTGGTCGTTTAAATTCGTTTCTTATTTCTTGCAGTAATTCCAAAAACACTCCGTCCATTTTACATTCGCCTGTCCCACGACACGCCATTTCATTGAACGTAAAGTTTGGTGTTAAATATCGGCCCATGATAATACTTGCAAAAGCGACTGTTAAGAACTTTCTACGATTACAATTTTCCTGTTTCTTGTAACCGTTCCCTGATTGTTTGGACGAGTTGATCATCCAATTTATTTGTGGATCGTTTAACGAGCCAGCCAAGGACACCATCACCTTGCTTTGATCCGAGTAAGACTTTAATGATTACCTTCTCTGAAAGAAGGCTTATCAACAAAGTTTTTGCAGTTGAGCCTAATACAGTTCCAAGAATTGGGATCATGTTGGTTTTCTCAAGTTCATCATTTTTTGGCTTCGGTTAATTTTAAAATTTAAATTTTTCATAAGTCCTTTTTTGGTGAGTTATCATGTTCAGTTGAATCAAACCAATAACTGAGTGTGGATGTTAAGTTTCCGACCAATGCACCTAACAAGGTAGCACTGGTTATTTCTGCCGATGGTGGTAATTCGACATAAAAAATTAAAATTAAAAGAGTGCAAAAAATTAGTAAAAGCATAAACGATAATCCTGCCCTTATCCAAAGACGATGCGATTCCATCATTTATTTTTCATAAATCTTATTTCATTTACTAAATCTTTAATGGCTAGGGTTTGTTCGTTTAAAGCCTGTTGAAAAGCTTCATTTCTTTTATTACTTAAATTAATTACATCAATTAAACGCCCGTCTGCTTGAGTGTCCTTTTCCTGCCAACTTTTTACTTCATCCCTATGGGCTTGACCCATTTTATAAATATAAAAAAAGGTCGCACCGATAATTACCGCAGGAAGTCCTAATCTTTCAATCAGTCCAATTATATTGTTTACTTCCATAAAACTTTCCGGTGCAGGTGGATGATGCCCTGAAGCAAATAAATCAAACATCTTTTTTTAAAATGATCTCATCATATCGACTGATTAAAAACCAAATGCCTGCAAGACAAGAGAAAATGATGGCTGAATAAATCAAAAAGAAAATAAATAAACCTGTCATTTATTCAGGGTTTTTTTCTGCATTCTGTGCTTCCAAAAATGCCTGATAATTTGCCTTCACTTGTGAAGTCATAACCGCATTAAATTGGGCTATAACAGTTGGATCAGATATTGTGGAAACATCTACATCTGGTTTAAGAACATAACGATGGAAACTGGCAGATAATTCAGAACCATCTTCCAATACAGAAATTCTGTCCCTGCATTGCAAAACGTAATGTTCTTTAACTGCTACTGTTTCGATCTTGTCTGTTTTAGTTTCTTTAGTTAGTGCCATTTTTATCCTGTTAGATAAGTTGCATAAAAACGAATTGATCGAGAAGTATCATTATAAACGGTATTGAATTTCATATACAAAAAATTATTGTTTCCGGTGTTATTTTTAATAAACTCCATATCATCAGTGTTGCTTTTTACAATAACCCCAGTGGGTTGAAAATTACTTTGATTAGCAATGCAACCACCATTAATATAACCATTATTATTATTAGCAGTGAAGGGTAAACTACTTATTGTTATGTCACTTGTATTGTCTGTGTTATCCCAATTTGTAATTATACCAGTAATAAAAACCAACATTCCAATTTTCGTATAATACCCACTCCTAGTTGCTGACCCATAGCCATTTGCGTTTATAGTTGGGCTGAAAGTCCCTTCTTCGTAATCGTCAAGCAGTTCACTTGTCATACCAGCAGGGTTGGGATTTACACTAAAATCAATCCCCTTTCCTGCCGTGCCGATTTTTAAATCACCAGTGCTTACATGAACAGCCCCTGCACCATCAACTTTAAACCTTTCATTAGCACTTTTATCCTGTACTAATAAAGCATAATCAGAACTATTTGACCCTGCTTTTATAAATAAACCATAGTTGTCCCCTGCGGTTGCTTCCTCGTTTCGGAAGTCTACAAGATGATTATTTTGGATCGTATTATCTAGTGCTTTAACTGCTAAACGATTGCTGGCAGGATCAACGCCGACACCAACATTTCCAGTATCACCTGAAACCATCAGTTGAGTTGAGTTAACCGTGAAATCATCACCAGTTGCAGACCCAGTTGTTACCTTAACAGTTTGATCTTCGTTTAATTCTAATTTTGCTGAACCATCATTATTTTGAAGCACCAGATCATTGGTATCATCTGGTTTTATCGTTCGATCTGCCATTAACTACCTCCTATTTCAAGAGTTCCTGAAGTTATTTTTATAGTTTGGTTCCCACCTGTTGCAATACTCACTTCATCTGCCCCTGAAAAATACATTCCAGTATTTGTGTCTCCAGAATTAGAATAAGTTGGTTCAGTAACAGATCCATCATTTCCTTGAAATTTAGGTGCTGATGCTCCATCGACTAAATCAGCTAAAATAATCCATCCGTTATTTGTACCATTGCGGATTTTTAAACAATGGTTACTCGTATCATACCAAAGCATATAAGCAGATGTTGTACTTGGTGCAGAACTTGATGAGTTATTAGTTAATATTGCACTTAGTACATTATTTAAATCGGATCTAAAATTTGCACCAGTTTGGTTTGCAATATTATAGTCGTGCGTTGCCATTAATATCCTTTTGCAATGTATTCAAAATTTCTTGCCACCCGACTTCCACCTGAATTGTAAGCATTAAAAATAAAACCAGTATTCGTTTTACTTGTTATTGCATAATAGTCACCAGTTGACATATTTGAAACTGTGATTCCGACATTCGGTGTAGCATAGAATCGTGGTGTTGCGGTAAACGTAACGGTCGTATCTGCACCAGTTGAAGAAGTACCAGATCCGTTTTTTGTCATGTCAGGTAAATCAACAATCATTTTAAACTCATTAATATTTACTTGATGGTAAGTATCACCCGATTCAATTTCAATCTTCCATTGATAGGCCCGTGCAGAAAAATCACCTGTTAAGAATCTTTCCCAATCGGTCCAAGTTGGTGAACTTGCAGGATTATCATTTGTGGTTCTTACATAAGTCTGCACGTTAATATCATCAACACCATAAGTTAAAGTGTCCCAATCTGTAATATCATCTATTTTAGCTTCAGGTGCTAAATTATCAATAGTATCTCTTACTGAAGTTTGGGAAAAACTAAAATTTATAACACTTGTAATTCTCGCACTATACGTTGCTCCTAAATCAAACGCATCTGAAATAAAACTACCAGTCGTATTTTGTTGATCTATTGAAGCATAAGTCTCACCATTTCTTAAACCAATAACCCACCATTGATCTGGTAAACTACCTCCATCAAAAGTAATATCTCCACTTACTGTAACTTCGGAATCATGGTTAGTTCCATATACTGCTTCGGTTAATGATGCCGTAGCCCCTGTTAATTCGATTCCACTTGTTAAATCAGTACCGCCAAATATTACATCTGCACCAGTAAATTTTAATTTATTATCATCAACTAATGTATTTGAATAGGTTCCAGTAAACGCTGGTGAAACAGTATCGTTAGTTACTGTATTTAAATGCTGAACTGTTGAAGCAAATATGATTGAAGATACTGCATTGGCAGATCGGTTTTCTGTTGAATCCTCCCATTTCGCCATGTAAGTTCCTGCCTTCATAAATTCGGTTATCGCAACCGTATCACTTGGGGCGAATCCGTCAGGACTAATTAACCTCCCTGCGGTCCATGATGCTCCGCTTGTTACATCTTGGAATTTAATAATTAATTTTCCTGCTATTTTAACATCCAAGTCCGTTGGTTTTGACCATGTTAAGTAAACATTTCCATCAAGTACATTTGCACTAAAATTCGTAACATCTGCTGGGATAGCCTGTAATCCAATTACATTATGCGTATCGCTGACATAAGTTGATTTTGCACCTGAAGCGTTAATGGATCTTACACGAAAAGTATATTCGGTATTTTCCAAATCATCCACAAACGATGAAGTATCTTTGGTTGTTCCACCCAACTTATATTCACTATCTGCCTCAGATGATTTTTTATACTGCCACTCGTAATGGTCCGTAAATAAATTATTTGAGGCATCCCAAGAAACAGTAATTCGGTTATGAACTCCTGCGGATTGAATTACTTCAAATAAGGCTTCGGAAATATCTATATTCGTGGGCGGTGTTGCCTTTAATGGATCGGGTAAATTACTTAAAGTACTTGCAGTAAAAGCAGAATTAGTGTTTTCACTATAAATGGCATCGTTATGTTCTTTCGCTACAATTTGAACAGTACCATTAAGGTTCATTACCATTTTAGAAACACGGAATAATACTGTCGTAAAACCGACTGAACTATGAGTAATAGAAATTAAATCACCTGCGGTGACGTTGTACCCTTCTGAAGATGATAGAAAAGAAACTATTTTTTGAGTGCGTGATCTTAATAAAAATCGTTTGCACATATTGGTTGCTCGGTATTTATCAGTAATGCAACCAAGATTTAAGGTTGTTTCTAATGGTGTTCCGTTATCTGCATCAAGGTAAGTATCTGCTTCAGGCCAATAAACTGTATCTCTTTCGTAATTACTGTCTTCATTTATATAATTTGCATAGACCCTGTTAAATCGACTTCTTTTTGCTTCTCCCTGAATACCTATACCACCGATAATATGATTTTCCGTGAAATCAAAAACTGCGGTGCTTCCAGTAGTTTCCATTTCAAGATGGTATTTACCTTGTTGCCAAATTAAATTCCCACCGAATGCACTTAATAATTTTTTAACATTATCAATCTGGGACTGCGAAGTATCTATGGTTGTATTACCTATCCATCGATCACCAGTAGTTGAATCATATAAAGTTATGTCGGCATCGCATAAATTTGCAACCACGGCAAAAGAGCTAGTCGTATCATTTTCGTCCGCTATATATTTATCTCCACCATCAATTTCAGTTAAAAGTAATCCGCAACCATAACGAGTATCAGTCAAATAATCCCAGAGATGCAAAACTGGATTGGTTGAATAAGCAGTACTTTTATTTCTAAAGTCATAGACTTTTTTCCCCCTAACAACAAATTTGGCTTTAGGAATGCGGGTAAATGCTTCTCGGTTCCATTCATATCGAATCGGAACTACGACAAGACCAGACCCTTTATGATCTTCAGTCCATTGAGTAATCGAAGTTTGGTTTGTGGTGCAGTAGGCTTGGCTATCTGTTCCGTAACGAGCTTTGTGAATATCAGCAGTAGAATCACCCTCTTGCGGTTGCCATGAATAAAATTTAACAAAATCTTCCTGCGTTGCTTCAGGTAGGGAAGGACTTAAACCGCTTACGACTGAACCATTTTGACGATACAAAAAACCATTAATATATACATCATCGATTCTTTCTATTTCACCTTCACAAAGTACATGCCAAACGTGTAAATATTTATTTTCATCACTTACTTCAATATGTACGATATGACCGCCTGTCATCCGCTTTCCATAAATAACAGGAATATTTGCATCGTTAGAAATTACATTTGAATAATCATCTGGTTCTTTTTGTTGAGTTGCATCTGTGAAGTCTTCATCTGGTTCAGGATATTCACCTTGCATTAAATCCAAAACAAAATTTACAGGATCTCCTCCTTTACCAGTACCTCCACCTGTTCCTGGCGATGTGCCACCTCCTGCATGAGTTAAGACTGTTTCAGTCGTAACACCTCCACCACCTCCGAAACTTAATGACAGCGGACCTGAATATTCATAAGAATCAGCTTTAACTTCTACTAATTCTTTACCATTCCATTCCCAAATTATTTTTGAATAAATCTTCATAAATTAATTTTCTAATGGAAGATAAAAAAAGTTGCGTTTAATAACACCATCAAAAAAAGAGGTGGTGTTTATTTTATCAACGAAATAATCAAGGTCCGAATACGCCAAGATTGCTTTGCAGTTTTGTTTTTGAGCAAATGAAGTTAATGCTACATAACCATCTGCATAAGCTTCTTGCATCGTTAATTCTTCAACATCATTAACTCGTGTTCCTGAAAAAAGAAGTAAGGTCTTTATCTGTGAAAATTCGCATACCTGTAATTTTGTCAGAACAATATAATTTACCTCACTATCAGATTCAGAAGTCCATAACTGCATGGAGGTGTTGAATGGATTCGTTAGTTTAAGCTTAATAATATGCTCATAATCGTCATATTTATCGCCACCCATAGCCAAACCACCTGGAGTCGCAAAAAACGCCTGTTTTATGGGTTCTCGGTATTCTTGCCAGTTCTCCGATATTTCTTTAATGCTTTTCTGTTTAAGCATCTACTCCGACTCCCCAAGTAATATTTGATGCTCGTAATCCCGAACAAAATTCAAAAACTTTATCAGATGAAAAATGTTTTGACTGCGATGTTGGGTTTGTTTTTCTGCCGTTAATCCTAGTAAAATCTTCCCAATGGTTTGCGACTGTAAACGTAATAATACTGGAATCCATGGTTTCGCCTAATTTATAGCCTGAAATTCTTCCACTAAACACTTCAACGGTATTACCGATAATTGCGTTACTGTCATTTAATAAAGCTATTTTAATCACTACTTTACGATCAATGTATTTATAGCCAGAACTAAATATTGCTGAGATGTAAGTTTGATCTGCACCAGAAATAGAAAGATCAATAGAACTGGTAATTACTTTTGTACTTTCTTCAACCGAAGCAGAACTCATTAAAAAAGCACTTGCCGTATAAGTATCTGAACCATCGGTTATGTCAAATTGGGCATCAGTTAAATAGTCAGTCCCACCATCTGCAGAATCCCATTGGATCTGGACTAAATTAACATAACGATACGCCCCAGAAGCTAATGCACTAACTACATCTGCATGAAGTGTTCTACTCAAAAGGCCTCGATGAAATCAATTTCGTAATTATAAAATCCAGTTGCGTTCGTATACATTTCTTGGACTTCATTTGCTAAAGAAACTGTAAAGGGAACTGAAGCGACTGTAATTGCATTCTCATCTGGGACTGATGCAATAATTCCTGGCTCAATTGATACTGTAACTGCATTACTAGAAGCGGTGGCATCAGCCGTGACCATGTAAACTTTTGAATGAGATGCGAATTTAAGAAAATCACCTGCTTTTAAAACAACTCCATCGGCTCCCCAATTTTCAGTAGCTATGGTTCGATCTCCGACTGAATGAACACCATTTGCACGGGGAGAACCTAAAGTAACTGTTGCTTGCCTTGTCGAGACTACTGGTGGAGTTACTGTAAAAGTATCAAGCATCCCCCTTTTACTAATACAAAAGGCATAAAACGGAGCAAACTGGGCTCTTGTCATCGGTGGTAAAGTTCCAGTTAATGCCCACCTTTGACCTGCAATCTGTCGTGCTTGCCTACGCCCTGAAATTGAAGTCGAAACAAAAGTTGGAAGCAAAGATTGAATGGTCATGGATTGAAAAGCTGGTGATGTCGGAAAGCTCATACTAATGCCTGTTGTCCGTTTCGGTTCATTGCTTTGTTAATCATTCCAATTATTAACCCTCGTCTTGCTACTAATAGTTGATCAAAGTTACGGGTATCAACTGCATTAATTGAAAAGTTAACATTGGTTTGATTCCCTAATTGGTCATTCGGGGTAATGGTTCCTGTTCTTCCTGGGGTAAATACTTCTGGCCCAGCTTCACCGACGATGTAAGGTTTATTTGCGATTACATCACCACCGTATTCTCGTCCTGGGTATTTTTGAGAAGCAATCTTGGCAACATTGGCAATCGCCAAAGCATAAATCGCCCCTGCTACTGGTGGCCCAAATGCTCCTAATTGGGCTAATGCTTTAGTGGATGCTTCAGATGCGTTAATGATTACATTTGCAATACTTACAGCTTTATTTAATTCAAAGAGACCTTGTGTTTCATTTGCAACCCCTGCGGATAAACTTTGAATAGTAGATAAACTACTCATTGCTACATCTTTCGTCCTTTCTTTATCCCTTTGTGCTTTTGCTTCTGCTTCAAGTTCTTCCTGTTGTAACATCGCACGATGAGCCTGAGACATTTCCATATTTTTAATAATTCTTTGATCTAGGTAATCTGACTCTGCCTGTAATTTTGCATCGAGTGCCTCTTGGTGTTTTTTCTTTTCTTCATCTATCATCCTTATATTTTCACCATATAACTGAAGTTGCTGTTTGCGGATTGAATCAGTTAGTTCTCTTTGTGCTTTTTCTAATTTTTTGGCTTCCGCAATCTGTAATTTTGTTCCTGTGATTTCTAACTCTTGTAGATTTATTTTCTTACGGATTTCAAATGCATCCTTTTTTAAAACATCTATAGTATTTTTAAGGGTTACACGATGCTCATCTGTAACTTCAGAAAGTCCAAAATATTTTTCAATTAATTTACCAAGCCAAAAATCATTCGTTTCTACAAATTTATTAACTGTTGAAAATTGTAAGGATAAATCTTTTATTTGCTGATTTACTGCAACAAGTTGTTCCTCTAATGGTAAATCTTTCCTTTCAATATCTTCAAAAAATGGATCAAACCCTTTAACAATTAATTCAACTATTCCAGCCATCAAACCAGTTGCTGCCGAAGTCATGATGGTTAGACGATCATTAAACTTTTCAAATGAGTCTATTGCTTTATCATCAATAATTCCCGAAACCGATTCTAATTGTTCCCCAGTACGTTCAATAGCTGACGATCCTTGCTGAAGCATATTGACCATCTTTACACCTTCAGAATCGAATAGTTTAAAAGCCAGCCGTACCCGATCACTTTGACTCTCGGTAACTTTTAAAACATCTGCAACCTCCTTTAATAAAACTGTATTTGATTTAAGAGTACCGTCATTGTTCTTAATCGAGATGCCCATTTCTTCAAGTGCATCTTTAGCTACACCAGTTCCTTCCCCTGCTTCAGAAATACGTCTTGTAAATCTTTGTAGTGCCATGTCAAAAGTTCGCACTTCCACTCCACTTTTTTGGGCAGAAAAACGTAACTTTTGTAAGTCATCTGTTGCAATTCCTAATCGATCCGATGTTTTTCCTAATTGATCAGCAGTATCAGCAAGTTTAGTGACCATTGCCCCAAAACCACCGATCCCAATTAAACCTATTACAGCACCTTGTAAAGAGCCTACTGCGGTTTTCATCGAGCGAAGAGAATTTGAAACAGAGGAAAATGCCGTTTTGGTTCGGTCTTTTGCTCTTATTTCAACGGTGGTGCTTGGCATTTATTTTATCCTGCTTTAAATCTAAATATGCGATCCATCCCTTAAATTCAATTTCTTCCATTTCCATAATTTCAGAAATGGTTTTATTGAGTTTTTCTGCAATAACAAAAAAAGCATACAAGTCAGGATCGCTATTTAGTTTCCCTTGATCTCATCAATTGAAGGTAACTGAGCCTCCATTTCATTAACGATTCTGGTACATACATCTGGGTCCAGTTCGTCAATGATTTGATCCATTTGACCAAGGGTAAATAATGGTTTCCCATTTTCATCACGACATTTAAATATCAACTGACAGGCAATCGCTTTATCGTATTCGTTATTACTATGATGTTTTAACAACCTACTTTTCTGCGACAACCGCATTGATGATTTAAAATAAATTTTTACTGGCTGACCTTCATCATCTTTCCATTCAGGAACCTCAATGCATTTCAGGTCTTCACTTAATTTGTCAGAGAAATGCCTTTTCCCTGCCTGAAGAACTGAAGTCATTGTTATGCATTAGTTCGGGTTAATGCTCCTGTTCCTTGAAATGAAAAAGAAAATGATATTGGGGAGTTCAATGCACCTGATCGTGATAGTGATGAAACCACTATTTTCCCAGACCACCAATCGCCTCCTGAAGTTCCGACAGGGTATAACTTGACCCAAAAAGTTGAGTCTCCTGCTAATAAACCTCGTTCAATTTCTTCTTGAGCATCGTCATCATCATTCCAATGTGCTGATGCAGAACCCGACCAAGAATACATTCCTGGCAAGAAGTCTTTAAAATTATTGGTTGTCATACCAGTGGCATCGATAACTTCAGCGGAGGTTTCTATACTCCAATCTGTCAATGTTGCTACAGCATGATAACTTGAATCGTCCTCTGAAATTTGAAGGACTCCTCCGTTTCCACTTGCTACTGCCATTAATCCTCCTTATTTGAGTTAGCAGTTTTGGATTTAACTTGAACCTGCTTGGCCCTGCCTTTTCGGATCAAGATTAGTGCTGAGTCCTTATTGACTTCAGCGGTTTCACCAACCTTGTAAAACGTAGTAATGGTTTTACCTGAAACAGAATCACTACTCCCTACTGTCGATGCTTTAATAAACTTTATTTTCATATCCAACCTCGGATCCCTTGAATGTTTTTCTTGCGTAAAACTTGATTTAAGTTTTTTTCAAATAATGGTTTAAATATTCGATTTATTGTGGATTTGGTTTTAACTGGAAAATTGAATTGAGGTCGATAAATAGTAGTTTTTTCGTAAGCAATCATCATCTCAGTTTTTTTGTTTTTACCACGACCTGAAGTTTTGAATATTCCTGCTTTGCCGTTTAACGTGTCTTGAAAATAATTCTTTTTATTTAATAGACTTCTAATTTTCCCAGGTTTCCCAATATTCCCATATTTATCTGTTTTGTAAACTTTTGTCGGTACTGCAATTGATGTTCTTTGTGGTGTTCTTATTCCTCCATCAATCAGCAATTTCATGTAATAAGCAGAACCTCTCCCAATTGGTTTACCAAATGTTGGTGATGCAAAGCCAACTTTTGAAACTAATCTTTTTTTATCTGTTTTTTCAAATTGAAGATTTCGTATTGTAAACGGAGTTGGTTTATCTAAATTTCTTGGTAAAATTCTCCGCATATATTTCATGGTTTCAAATGCCGTGTCGTTTAAAGCATTTCGCATGGCACTTGGCAATTCCTTTTTCTGGGTATTGCTTAACCATTTACTCAAAGATTTAATATCACTTGAAACTGTTATGCTGACAGTCATTGTGCTGAATCTGGTGCGTTATCAAGAGTCTCGTAATTAACTGTAAAATCCATTGAGGCATAGCCAATCGGTTGTGATCCTGAAGAATCGTATTCAATCTCAGTAGCCGATAAATAAGTATCCTTTGCCAAATTATTTAAATCTTTATCATTTGCTAATGCTGTTTCCACTTCTTTGCAAATCGTATCGACTGTATCATCAAAATTAGATACTGCTTCACAAAAGGCCTGAACACGAACGACAAGCATTCTTTCCAGTAATCGGTTTGCACCCATGCCAATAGGCTCAGATGTTTCCTCCTTGGTAAATATAATCAACCCTGGCAAATTGTTTTCTCCCAAAGGATAAACCCTTGATTGATAAACCCTGCTTGCAGTCGTAGTTAATCCTGTCAAATCAGTAGCAATTCTTTCTCTAATTTGTTGCCGAATATGATTTGCCATTTACTGTTTCTCCAAGACGATCTCAGTAATTCCAGTTCCATCTGGTCTAATAATAACTGATTTATAGGTAACTGAATCGATCACAAAAGTATCGCCTTGTGCAACTGATGAAACATCACTGGTTCTGCACGTTAAAACAGGCATTGTACTTTCAACACCAGTATCCCCTACATCCACTAATTCAAATTCATTATTTAAAATTCCATTAATAGTCGATGCACTCCCACCTGATGGAGTATAGCTGACTGATATTCCGTGAGCATCAGTATCAAAAAAACCTGCTAAATCGCTTGCTGATTCAAGTGCCATTGATTTTTATAACTCTCGTTTCTTTGATCCAACTCCAGCCTCGATCATCAATTATCAAATGCGGTTTACTGATTATTTCGTCAAATAGTGATTCCAATTTAAATTTTTTAGCCACGTTTCGTGCATGGCTTTCACCTGCCAATGACCATAGATATATTTTAAATTTTTTCCTATTTAACCTAATCCAATCAATCAAATTTTTATTGATTTTCCCTTTTTTTAATAACGTCCCATCAACATCAATGCAGACCACATTATCGTGCATTATTTTTTAGATTTACTTGATTTTTTTTCAGTCACTTCTGTTGTTGCAACTTTGGTTCGGATCAATTCACTAGCCTGTTCGTCAGTGGCATCAATTACATCACCAACTTTTCTAAAAGAACCGACTGCATGAACCGCTTTTAACATTTGAACTTTCATAAAAATCCTGTTGAAAAGGGAGGCCCTAAGACCTCCCTGATTTAGTTAATTATGGATTTACTGAGCAAGAAAAGGACTTAGGTGTAGTGATCGCAAAATCGACCAAATACAATCCGACAACCCTAGTTGCTCCTGTGTTTGAGTTGGTGTAGGGATCAACGACTAAATCAAGTCCGTTCCCCCAACTGCCCATGACAAGCGCTGACCAATCACCAAACGTCAATAATGACTTTCCTGATTCCACATTGTTTTCTGAAATGTAGTAAGGATGAGTCATCAAACTGGCGTTTCCATCAGGACCTGCAATATCGTCAAGAATTGGTCTGTCAGAACCAGTTCCATTTCGAAATGCTTTCATCATATTAGCTGAAATAGTTCCTGCTCCAACCCAATTAAGATTTCCTCTTAATGCGTTGTTGCTTGCTACACCATTCCAGATGTCAACGATGTCTCCCCAATCAGGATTATTCGCTCCATTAATGGTCGTTCCACCAACTCCTGTGGTGTTATAAACCCCAATTGGTGCGTTGCCTGTTCCGTTTCCAATTAAACCTTTATTCTCGATTTCAAGAGCAAGGCTTTTGGCGATGTCGTTTCTTACAAATGCTTCGACATCTATTGAACTTTGAAGCATCAGATTTCGTGCAACATCAGTCATGGCTCCGCAGGTTTTTCCATCAAGACTTCTAGCAATAAAAGTCTGATCGGATTCGGAAACTGCGCCGTTTTCTGCGACCCAGTATGCAGTTGATCCTGCATCGGATCCTGGAATTGAAACTTTCCCATTCAATCCATTCAACTCAGTTACACCAACTTTTGAGAAAACCATATTGGCTCTCAGAACATCAATGAAACTGGAAGCAAGAACATCGGTTTGAACAGTAAATCCACCTGCAGTGTTAGTTCCGACTGTCAGATCTCTTTGAGCATCTAACTTTTGTCCGAAAATAACATCTGAAGGAACAAATGCTCCTTGTGGATCAATCCCTGACTTTTCAGCTTGAGCACGAGAAGCTTCAAATTCAAAAGATGCTTCTTCCTGCATTCGTCTGTCAGAAGGATTTGCCAAAGCACGAATTAATTTCATCCAAGAAAATGATCGTGTTTCTTGTTCGGTTAATCCGATTTCATGAACCTTTTCGGGTTTATAATTTTTGATCTTTTCCAAGATCGCACTTTGAAATTCCGGGACTGTTCTTCCATCGACAATATATTCTCTGGCAAGCTCAGTTTGATTATGTTCTGCACCATAAGATTCAATTTCTTGAATTCGTTGCAGTTCAGCTTTTTGAACTGCTTCCCTCAGTTTTGCTTCATCAACTTTGGGTTCGTTTACAATTTCTGTTTCCATTTTGGATTTCCTTTCGTCAATGGAATTAATTGGTAATTCTTCACTTCTACCAACACCGACTGTTTGATCGGCTCCAATACTGACAATGGAAACTTCATAAGGTTCCCAATCAACAGCACGATAGAGTGATTCTTCAGATGAATTATCTTTTTCCATTTCATGTATTCTGTATCCAACACTTACTTGACTTCTAATTCCGTCTTTAACGTCTTCAAAAATCTCCGTTGCAGTTGCAGATTTGCCAAACCTAACAATTGCTCGTCCAACTTTATCCGAATCAATATTTGCCCGTTCTACAACACCGATGACGGGCTCCTGTTGGTGGTTAATCAATAACGGTGCTCGATTATTCAACCTGCCAAGTCGAACATTCTCACTATCATGATTAAGCACTTCTAAACCAAAATTTCTTTGAACTGGTTCTTCGGATGAAAATGCCAAGGTAATTGTTCTTGTTTCTTCATTAATTGATTGACGATCAAGATCAAAAGTTCTGAATAATTTTTCTTCAGACTTAATATCATTTCTTTTTTCTTCATCATCATCATAGGCATTTTCTTCAACACCAATTTCTTCTTCATTCATTGCTTTTTTAAATTCAACAATAAATGCTTCATCTGTTTCAGTTACGTCAGCAATATGACGTTTATTTTCTTCTTCCATTGTTACCTTTCATCTTCATCAACAACGATTTTTTCAGTTGCCTCATTAGCCGAGGTTAAGGATATACCAAGAGATTCTGCAAGTTCTTTTTCACGTTTAATTTGTTCAAAAATTTCTTGTAAATCTTTCCCTTTACTTGATGCAATTTCACTTAAAGATTCTACACCCATTTCAACTGCAACTTTATGGGCATTTATTTCTTTTAATGGATCAACATACGACCATCCTCTGGGAACCCAAGCAACATCCTCAAACTTTTCAATTTTTTGAATTGGTAATGGTAATCTGCCTGTGGTTATTGCCATTCGTAACCAATTTTTAAAAACTGGTCTGCAGAAGTGTTCAACCATAAAATTCTGTAAAGTTTGCCAAACAATTCTTTCTTCCATAACACCTGCTCTGATTGAACTGAAATTAACAGATTCTAAATCAGAACTGATTGCGTTATATGAAACACCAAGGCCTGAAGAAATGCTTCTCAAGATCGATTTGACAAACGTGGGAAATGCGTTTGTTGGATGGTTTGGTGTGAATGGTTGAAATTCAACTCCATCAGGTAATTGCTGGAAAGTACCAGGCTGAAATTCTTGAATTAATGTTCCATCAGATTCTTTTGCTGTTCCTGTGTAGCCTTGAGCATCAGGTGACGTAAAAAAACCCATGCTTGAGGATCCTATTCTTGAAGCGACTAATTCTGATTCATGATATTGATGAAGCATTTCTAAACCACGAAGTGCGGTATTCATCCACGGAATTCCTCTTGATTGGCCTGGACGTTCCATCATATAAACATGGATTATCTCATCAACGGATACTCTTTCGGCTTCACCAACGTAGTTTGTGGTTCCTTGTTCGGGTTGTCTTGTCAGTTGATAATAAGCGAGTGGTTCACCAAATTGGTTTTGTTCAATCGACATTCTGACAACACGATTGTTTTTCAATTCCATGTTTCGCTTAAGATCAAACCAATCGCCCTCCATCACAAATAGACTGAAAGAAAAAGGATTGTCTGCGTTTTTAATCATGCGAATAAAACACTCACCATCTCTTGCAAGTGTTTCAACAACGATTCTTTGAATATCACGCCAATTTAATCTTTTATCAGCCGAACAAAATCGTTTTTCAGCACCCCATTCTTTCCAAGCAGATTCAATTAACCGAATATCGTTTGTATCAAATGAACCATCATCTTGTTTAGCTTTGGATTGAAGAATAATTCCATCGGCCCCAATAACGTTTGATTTAACCATGCTTAAAAATTTTCGTGCGTAAACGTCATCATTACAGACTTGACGAACACGATTTCGCATGGTTTGAAGGTTATTTATTAATTCTTTATCCGCAGATAAATCAGTACCCCTCCAACCATAAAAAAGGTTGTCATATTTAGCAGAAGCAAAATTTCTAAACTGTGCGGATCTTGCTTTTTGCTCAGGTTTTTTTCGTGTAAATAATTCTGATATTTTCATGTAGTAAGTCTCGCATGGATGGTGTTTGTGGTTCCCAATCCATCTTTGATTCGGGACTGGTTGACCTCCTTCATCCATCGGGCTTTATAAATACCCTCAAAATTAACTAAATCCTCAATAGACATTCTGGAAAGTGAGCGACCAGCAATTGAATAGCTCATCTGGTCTTGAGAAGCTCGGCCTTCAATAACCGCAACTACGGCCTCGTATATTTTTTGATTTGAAGATCTAGGATCTGCATTGTCAGTGGCTTTATCTCCAATTACTTCCCACTGACCTGAATCGATTCTGATTCTTTCAGAATTGGAATTTTTGGTTATATAAGCATCCCAATAATACAAACCCACATTGTAGGGTCTGGTTGTGGATTGACTGACTTCAACTAAATAATTAGTGCCTGAAGCAGATGCAGTTATGGCAATGACATAAGTTCCATTACCACTTTGCCTTGCTTGATAGGAAAGTGTATGAGTTGTATTTGAATAATCAGAATTTAGATCCTCACGTTTCCAAGCTAAATAATCACCCGCAATGATTGGGTGACCATATTCTTCTATCGTGGGTTCTTGAGTGCGGTAATTAGTCGAATCAAATAAATTAGCCATATCGTCGGTTCCTTACGGAACTGACCCATCCATTATTCATTTGTCTTCGATTTTTTTCTTTATTTTTAATTGGCGAATCTGATTCCGTTAATTTTTCAGTTAATACTTCCAAATTCGGATTTAATGACACAAAACTAGCAAATGCGTAAACACGACAATCCAATGCTTCATTCCTCCTTCTAGTTTTCACCCATTCTCTTTTTGGAAATCCTTTTGAATATTTTGTGACCACTTTTTCAGCAGTCAGCATTAAAAAATATTCCTTGTCATATGAAAATGGAAAGTGCATGAAACCACGAGCAGGTTCTCCAATTTTAAGTCGAGAATAAATGACTTCTTTTGCAGTATCAGTTCCGACTGAAAATAACAAAGCATTGGATCGTGCAATTTTGTTTGGTTTACTAATAACAGGTTTACCAACAACTGATGAACCTTTGCAAGCAAAAATTCGTTTAATTTGTCTTTGAGAACAATATCGATAAACGGAGTCTGTATGATGTCCACCACTATCGATAAATGCACTTGCTATCGTTAATTTTGTACCACTTGGATGATTGAAACTAATATTGAAAAGATCATCTAATTTTGACCATACTTCTTCAGCGCCAGGATCACCGTAAATTTCATCATAAATTAAACTATAACTTTCCTCTCCATTACACCATCCGACTACTTCAACTGCTAATCTATCATCTTG
>VTLG01011171.1_pt1 | contig 33429 bp, 53 predicted proteins | sample 4694571 | NCBI WGS metagenome assembly VTLG01 (sample SAMN12604809, study PRJNA352737) | marine metagenome | biome: ENVO:00000447; feature: ENVO:00000209|ENVO:00000569|ENVO:01000036; material: ENVO:00002151; isolation source: viral sequences binned using virsorter ...
GTGATGAAACTGCTTCTATCTTTAAGAAGGAATCAGTGTACATGGCAATGCAGATCGCACCCAGGGTGCAGTCAGCATATGACATAGATCACTTAGCGACAAGCGTGGTTGCCGACATTTTGTTTGGCGCATCTTTGTCACATGGTGCTTCCAGTGCATCACTTGGAGTTGTTAATTTTAACAATCCATAATCGATGAAATATGGGTGGATCGTTTGGTCCACCCATTTTTTAAGGAGATAAAATGAAATATTTTAAAAGAAAAGATGGCTCAGTTTTTGGAAAACTAGATAGTATTAGCAAGGAACAAATTGATGCTTACATAAAAGAAGGCTGCGTGCCATGCAATGAAAAAGGCAGAGTTAAAAAGCCTAAAAGAAAAATTTCAGTAAAGAAAAAGAAATGAAAACAAACGATTTTTTGTGTCATCGTTGTAACTATAAGTGGGAACAGCTATGGTCCAAAGATGATAAAATACGTTGCCCAAAATGCGGATCATTTAAATTTCGCAAGTTAATTGCAAGTCCAATGATTCATAGTAACACAATTTCAGATGCCAGTCTAAGAAGTCAAGGTATCATAGATTAAACCAAGATGCCCATGAGAGCAGCCAAGCTCGGTAAGGCATCAGTAAAGGAGAAACAAGATGGCTGATCTATCCAAACATTCAGTGGTTGAATCGCTGAATATCAGTAGTTCTGCAAATCATTCAGTTCAAAGCGCACAAAGCGTTACCACAGGAACAGAATATAATTTAAACGTATCCACAGTACACAGCGTCATATTGCAACCTAGTAGCGATATTTATTATGGGTTTAGTGGAAGTGCCAGTGATATGATAAGTGCTGCAAATAGCCTGTATTTAGCAGGTGGAGATACTATCTACGAACTTAATGTACCTCATGGTATTGGATCAGCGGTGTACCTGCATTTACTTGGCAAAGGTGCAAGCTCAACAGTACGAATTGTCTTGGCATAGGAGCATAGCATGGCATCATTTAAAAATTTAATTAGCAACACATCCGCACAAATATCATCTGGCGGTACAATAACAGGATCATTGGTAGTAGAAGGGCAACTCCAAGTTGATGGCGGTGGTTCACTTAGCTTTGATGAGATAGTACAAGGTACATCCACTATTACAGTAACAGATAATCCAGCATTTTTAGTTGAAAAAGCCGATGGCACAGATGTATTTATAGTAGATACCACAAATTCAAATGTAAAAATTCCAAATGGAATATTAACATTAGGAACTGCTGATACATCTTCTGGTCATATAAATGCTTTTGAAAATATGTCATTTAATATTGACACAGACAATGATGATACTAATAGATTTTTTGAATTTGCAATTAATGGTAGTAGTGGTGCTGGTACAGAGTTAATGAGATTGACAGAAGCAGGTCAGCTTGGTATTGGAACTTCACCTTCAGATATTTTAGATTTAAAAGCAAGTGACCCACATTTAAGATTTATAGACTCAAGTGATTCTGATAAAACATGGCGAGTTGGTGTAGCAAATAATGAATTTAGAATCCAAGAAGATGGTGTAGCTACTCCTGTTAAAATAGCTGAAAGTTCAGTTGATAATTCTTTAGTCATAGATGGCTCTGGGAATACCACATTTGCTGGTGATGTAACAATTACTGGTGGTGATATTTTTTCTGCAAATCTTGGACTCCAAACAACAAACGGAACAGGCACAATATTTTTAAGTGGAAATACAACAATAAATGATGCTGGGCATGATGTAGATTTTAGAGTTGAGTCAGATACAAATACACACGCTTTTTTTGTGCAAGGTTCCGACGGAAATATCGGTATTGGAACTGCAAGTCCAAAACATTATTCTGGAACAAGTGGTACAATTTTATCTATACATAATTCAAGTTTTAGAGGAGTTTTAGAATTAAGTGGAGCATCTAATTCAGATGGTGGAGTAATAGGTGCTTTAACATTTGCTAATACAGAAAATAGTTCTGATAATGGAGCGTTAGCTCAATTATATACTGAGGTTCAAACATCTGATTCAAATGATGGAAATGATAGTGGTGGACATCTATTATTTTTTACCAAGCCAGAAGCTGGAACATTAACTGAACGCATGAGAATAGACAGCTCTGGAAATGTCAGTATTGGAAACACCCCAGCAAGTTATACTGATGCAATTTCAACTTCACAAACTTTAAGTATAGGAGAAAACCAAGACTCATCAGATAAATTAGCTAGTGTACAAATTATAGGAAGAGGTTCAGGAAGCACAGATACTTTAGGAGCATTAGAATTTATTAATACAAGAAGTGGATCTGGAGTTGTAGCTTCTATTGTTGGTGGGCGTTACAATGGTGGTTCAGTTGCAGATGGTAGCCTTTCATTTAATACAAAAAATGGCAGTTCATTTACAACTAAAATGACTATATCTGATACTGGTTCGGTTGGTATTGGAAATTCTGCTCCAGAATCTTTATTACATATTGAAAGCACTCAAAATGCTACAATGAGAATACATAATACCACTGCTGGATATGCTCCACAACTTTTATTTGAAGGTAATGTTGGTGCAAATGCAGACCATTTATTAGGTAAAATAGATGCTACTTGGGATGGAGCAAGTAATGTTGTTAGTTCTGTTAGGTTTGAATCTGGTGCAGATACATCTAATAAAGATGATGGTTTAATTAGTTTTTGGACATCTTCAGCATCAAGTTCAGTTGCTGAACGCATGAGAATAGATGAAAATGGTAATGTATCCATTGGTACAAGTTCTAGTTATGGATTGCTAACTCTATCTGGTGTGAACTCCACTTTATTTTTTGAAGAATCTGATGCTGATGCTGGTGATAAGTTATGGAATATTGCAGTAGCTGGTGAAACCTTTGCAATGAATTGTAGAAATGATGCAAACAGTTCTGGAAATCAATTCTTTGCAGTAGAAAGAACAGATTCAAGTATCGACAGTATAAAATTAAAAACTGGTGCTGGAGTAGATGCAATCCATATAGACTCAAGTCAAAATGTCGGTATTGGAACTGCTTCACCAGACTCTGCTCCAAAATTACATATACATAAAGCAAGTGCTGGTTCTATTGATTCTCACTCAAGTGCAGTATTAACACTTGAAGATGACGGAACAAACATATTGCAATTTCTATCACCAAGTGACCAACAAGCACAAGTAAGATTTGGAGATACTTCAGATGATGGTGTTGGGATTATTGCTTATAACCATGATGGTGATACAATGTCATTTGCGGTTGGTGGTCCAACAAGATTTAAACTTGATGCCAACTCCAGAATCTCACTTGGTAATAATGATAATAGTGGAGCTACTTCAAATACTATATTTGGAAGGTTGGCTGGAAACGCAATTGCGAGTGGAGCAATAGATAATGTCCTAATCGGAAATGAGGCTGGAAATGATGTTACTACAGGAGATTATCTTGTAGCTATTGGTTCGTTTGCTTTAGAAAAAGAAGATGTTGGAAGAAGCTCTGTTGCTATTGGTGCATCAGCTTTAGGAAGGCAAAACACAGCTTCAGAAGGTTCTGCAAATACCATAGGAATTGGAACAAACGCTGGTTTTTATAATGTAACAGGGACTGACAATGTTTTAATAGGTCATAATGCTGGAGTTGGAGCTGATGGAAATAGCCATTCTAATAATGTTGCAGTTGGGTCAAAAGCTATGTATGATATTACTACAGGAGGAAATAATGTCGGAGTTGGTTCAAATGCATTAGAAAACATTTTAGCTGGTAATAATAATGTAGCCATTGGAGTAGATAGTGGTAAAGCAATAACAGGCACTTCATCTGCTGTTTTAATAGGTAAACAAGCTGGAGAAGATATAAATAATGCGACTGCTTTAGGTACAGTTGCAGTAGGGCATCAGTCACTTAAAGCATTGACTTCTGGCTCTGGAAATACAGCAGTAGGTTATTTATCATTACAATCTGTTGATGATGGAAGTAAATGTACAGCAGTAGGATACCAAGCTGGAAACACAACAGAAGGAGCTACTAAATCCACTTTTATTGGATATGATACGGAAGGTAGTGGGGCAAATGTAAACAATGAAACTGTTATAGGTTCTGATGCTGTAGGACAAGGAGGAAATTCAGTAACACTTGGTAATGCAGATGTAACTGATGTTTATATGGCACAAGATAGTGGAGCTACAGTTCATGGTGCTGGTGTTAGAATGGGTGGAGATTCTACTTATACAAATGAATTTAAAATATCAGCCACAACTCATATTGCAAGATTCAGAAATGACAATGCAAATTTTGATGGGCTGGGTGTATTAATACAAGTTGGTAAAGATGCTCCAAATTCTGCTGGAGACAATACTTATCTTACTTTTCATAGTGGTGATGGGGATGCTCATGGTGGTATAAGAAATAGCTCAACTGTAGCAAATCCAGAATTTTTTAATGGTTCTGATTTAAGAATGAAAAAAGATGTATCTGAAACGAATATTAAAGGATTGGATACTATAAATGCAATACCATTAAAAGAGTGGAATTGGAATACTGAAAAAGAAATGCCAAAAACAAATATTGGTATTGTTGCGGATGATTTGGAAAAAGTGTTGCCAGAGTTAGTATCTGAAAATACGCCTCTTGATGGATGGGAACATTGTGTTAAAGATGGCGAAAAACCACTTAAGACAATCCCAACTGAATCACAATTAACTTTAATTCTTATGAAAGCAGTACAAGAGTTATCTGCAAAAGTAGCAGAATTAGAAAAGAAATAATTAACAAACAAGGAGTCAAACGTGGCCAAAAAAGAAAAACAAAATGGACCGATCTTGACATTGAACGATAAAGAGTACGATGTGAACAAAGATCTTAACGATGAACAAAAGCAGATTTACTTGCATCTAAAGAATATAGATGACAAGATAAATCAGAATAACTTTATTCAACAGCAGTTGATGGTTAGCAAAGATGGATTTGTTCGAATGATGGAAGAATCATTAGCTAAGGAAGAAGAAGCAGAAGAATGATCGTAAGACGATGCTCCCATGATTATGACGTAGTCATTTTTCTTAATAAATCTAAAGGCATGACTAAAACAGTGCCTAGAGCAGATGGTACAACCACAACTATTACATATCCAAATTCTAAAAGATATTTTTTATGGGTAGATGATGAGATAGTGCGAAGATCTGATTCATTTGAAACTATAGAAGAAGAATATGTGAAAGAAGTTGCAAAGAAAACAGATAAAGGTCATGGGCGCATCGACATTGTTAAACACAAAATTGTAAATAATAAGGTACAAAATAGATGAAAAATCCACTAGCAACGTTAGTATCTTGGCAATATCGCACAGGACAATTAGATGGATGGACTGCGTACCATTTGGCAGCAGGTGCGTTTTTATGTAAAATATTCCAATGGTTAAGTTGGTCAGATTTTTGGTGTGTTATGGGTGTATTTATAATCGGTGTTTTATGGGAGATATTTGAATGGGTTATTGAAGGTGACGAAGAAACCTATGGCACAAAAAAAGCGTGGGCATATAACACTATGGCTGATATAATTGTAGAAACTGGTATCGCATGGTGGATGGTGCTATGAACAAAACAATTAAAACATTAAAGAACGGAGATTTTAAAGTTGTACATACGAGTTATAACATTCCTGTTAAGTATCATTATAATTCAAAGTTGCGGAAGCAACGGCTGGATAATAGCAAGCATACCAGTCACACCACAGGATACAGTTACAAATACAGTTTTTATAGAGATAATGGATGCTGATTCAACTGTTCATTGGTTTCATGGTAATATCAGCGATTATAGTAATTGGTGCTATAGGCATCAAAGATTGGAAGAGGTAAGAGTACAGTAATGGATACAAACACACTAATAGAAGCATATGGAGAATTAGGTGTTATAGGAATATGCATGCTACTCTTTGGATTTATGATTACCAATCTAATTAAAGAAAATAAATCACAGACTATGCATATAGACGAAATACAACAAGATTTATCTGCTATGAAGTCAGAGCTAAGTAATACGATGAATATCTGCGTAAAATTAATTGATTCTGTGAATGGATTTAAATTAAATGTAAATGATAAATTAGATAGAAGGCATGAAGCACTTATGAAAGAAGTAGATGATTTATCTGATAAGATTAGTTACTTATCAGGAAGAATAAATGGTGGAAAACATTAATGGACAGTTTAAAAGTAACATCGGTTAGTTTTGCAAATTATGGAGTATATCTCGCAGAAATAAATTTATTATTACAATGCATAGTTGCAGTAATGAGTATTATATATTTAGCAATAAAAATAAAAGGAAAAGCTAATGGACATTAAATCAATAGTTGTAAATGAAATTACTAAACAAGCAGAGGCTTCTGTTCCTCAACTAAAAAAAGCTATTAATGATTATGTTATTGAAACTATACAATCAAAAGAGTTTGAAAAAGAATGGGCAACTGCTATAAATCAAAAAATAAATTTACCAGGATTAAATGAGCGTGCAGAACAGGTGTTGTTTGAAAAGATGATTGACAAAGGCACAGATTTAGTTGCTAGTGTTATGGTAAGGCTTTTAGAAGCAAAGTAATGGCCGTACCTGCAAGAGTTAAGGCAACTATGCGCAGACTAGGACTGCGCGGAGTGAATAAACCAAAGCGTACTCCTGGACATAAAACTAAGTCGCACGTAGTGATGGCGAAGTCAGGTAATAGATATAAGTTAATACGCTTTGGTCAACAAGGAGCTAAAACGGCTGGTAAGCCACGTAAAGGTGAATCAGAAAGAATGAAAGCAAAGCGCAGATCGTTCAAAGCAAGGCACGCCAAAAACATAGCCAAAGGTCGCATGAGCGCAGCATTTTGGGCAGATCGCGTCAAATGGAGCTAAAATGAAAGTTAAAGGAATTAGTGTAACAGGATTAAGTAAAAGACAAGTAGCAGCAATGCGTAGACATGCAAGGCATCACACTGCAAAGCATTTACGATCTATGGTCGCAGCAATGCGCAGAGGAGCTACGTTTAGTCAGTCACATACTAGTGCAATGAGGAAGGTTGGTAAATGAGAAAAAAGAAAAGATCTAAATCAAGAGTTAATGAAGCGGGTAACTACACCAAGCCTACGCTTCGCAAAAGATTGTTCTACCGAATTAAGGCTGGGTCAAAAGGAGGTAGAGCTGGCCAATGGTCAGCTCGACATTCGGAAGGCGCAATTATTAGCAAGAGCATATAAAAAAGCAGGTGGTGGATATAAGTAATGGCACTTAAAAAATCACAACGAAGTTTAAAAAAATGGACCTCTCAAGATTGGGGTTACGTCACAAAAGGTGACGAGAAGAAACCGCGCAGGAAGCGTGGTAGATATTTACCTGCAAGTGTGCGTAAAGGTTTGAGTAAATCACAAAGAGCCTATGAAAATAGGTTAAAGCGTGCTGCAAGCAAACGAGGTAAGCAACGCGCTAAGTATAGTAAGAGAACAAGATCAAAAGTAAGGAGTGCAAGATAATGCCATATCATAAATCACATGGAAAGAAAAAAAAGAAGAAGAAAAATAAAATGGGTAAAATGAAGAGAATGAAACGTGGTCGATAAAAAGCAAATGCGCGGCATCATTAACGATGTCCTTCAAAAGTTAGGCGATAAATACGCAGATCCTAAAGCCTTGGATCTAGTATATAATACTGGTTTGGTGGAGTCAAAATACGTTTATCTAAAGCAAATTAAAGGTCCTGCTGTTGGTTTTGCGCAGATTGAACCTTGGGTTGGTATTTCTATGATTAAGGACTATTTGCAGTACAGAGATAAATTAATGAAAAAAGTAGCGGATGTATGCAAGATAGATTGGAAATATTTTATTGATCCTAAAGAAGAGGACTGGCGTTATATTTTAACAGTTAATATTGCCGCGCAAATTGTTTTTTGCAGATTACATTACTGGCGAGTACCTAAGTCATTGCCAAGAACTTTGGAAGAACAAGCGCAACAATGGAAGGTATTTTACAATACTGCAAAAGGTGCTGGTACGCCAGAAAAATTTATTGAAATAGTTAAGAAATATGGATGATGCACAGAAAATAGATCGAATAATTCAAATAATGATAGAACTAAAAGAACTAGCAATATCACTAGATGATCCACGTAACGATCAAGACACTATCATAGCAACAATCCTTGCATTAATTATCTGTGTAGATATACCAGATGTAACCATTTTACCTAATAATATGAACATAGGAATTGCATTAGCATGAGTTATTTAACCGCATTTTGTAATATAACAACCGATTTACAAGCAATTGTTAGTGATATAGATCGATATGATCGTAAAAGAGTTTTAATGTCTAATTGGAGCAATCCTAGTAGCAATCTTTATCGGCTAAGTAACACAGGATATATAGAAAATTTATACAAAGATGGAGTAGAAATGACGAAAGTCACTGATACTCCAAACGCAGATAACGAATTTAAATACAGCGAATCAACTGATTCTGTTGATTTCTTTTTAGCGTCTAGCTCAGTAGCTGCGCTTAATAGCAGTGTATTTGAAGCTGGTCAGGATTGGGAAGATTTAAAAACACGTGTAGTAAAAGAACAAGCTGATCATATGCGCAGTTACTTAAATCGTCCTATATATAAGCGTGGTAATTCTAATTATCAAGGCGCAGCAGATAGGCCATATGACTTTATAGTGATCCGATGCAATGCGTTGTTAGCCTGCGCTGATTTGGTGCGAAGTCAGGATTCAGAGAAAGCTGCGGAACTTGATGAATTGGTTTTAGGTGAGGATGGTTTACTTACTAAACTAAAAAGGCGTGATTATGTCATGTGGCATGAAACATCATTTAGAAGTGAATCTGGTGTAATACGTGAGGTAAGTGTAAATGGATCAACTACTGGATATATCGAAGATATTAAAATGTATGGACCACCTAGCACAGATTATGATGAGGTGCGTGTGGTCATTAGCACAGCAGGTACATTTAGTCCTGGAACTGCATCAACAGTTAAGTATGATGTTTTTACTAAGGATGACACTGGATTACGCAGGCATAAATCAGTAGATGCAGAAGTAATGAATGGTGACTATCAAGCACTTGCATATGGTGCGCTTATTCGTTTTCAGGCAGGTGTGTATACGTTAAATGATGAGTGGTCCATTACATTTCAATCCGATGATGTGCAGGTGGGAACTGTGCGCAGTGGACAGATCTATAGATAATGTCATCCATAAAGGTATAAGTGATGGCTATATCGTTTGAAAATGTCATCTTTGATAGAGTTATTGAAAATATAAATGATATTATTGCGAATGAATTTGGAATACAAATATTTTACGATGAACATCAAGGAAATCAAAGTTTTCTTTTGCAGCCTGTTAGTGATGAGATATTAGATACATTATCTAGTGGACAAATACGAGAAGTGACTATATCGATACAATACGAATTAGATTTAAGTAACAAAATAAATAAAAATTCATTTAAGCAAGTAATGATGGTAACAGAAAGATTAAAAAGATTATTGTTTAATAATAACACATATAGTGTAAGTGGTACGAATCAATTTCGTAATGGCAGTGTGGTAAGTGTTGAATATGAACAAGAAGATGATAAAATCAGAAGCACCACAACATTTTCATGTCAAACATTGGAGTTAGTATGATAGTTAAGGCAAAAAAAGAGTATAAAGATTTACCAGATAATAAGAATTTTATTGCATTAGGAAAAGCAAGTACGCATTTACAATTGTTAGCAGGTATGGAATGTGAAGTGTCAAAATCTTTATTACCTTTATCAAAAGAACTATTAAAAGCATTAGAAACTAAAAAAATTAAAAGTGAGGACAAGTAATGGCTAAAAGCGCACTATTTCAAACCAGCCAACAAACCAATGTACTGATAGCTACTGAATCTACATTTGGCACAAAAGCTGCTACAGGAGCAGCAAGAATACACATGCCTGTGACTAGTTATAGTTTTTCTGAAGTTGCTAACCATACATTAGCAGTTGCGCCATTTAGAGCAGGCGCAGGTGGAGCAACACAGTCTACAGAAATGGTAAAAGCACAAAGACATGATAGAATGTATGAAATTACTTTAGAGTTTATGGGTTCACCACAAGCAATTAATAGAGTGTGTTTAGCATTGTTTGGTGATGGTGATAGTCCAAATATTTTGCTTGGATCTATGCCTGCAGTAAGTAATATAAATGGTAGCACTGCAACACCAGTAACCATATATTTTGATAAAGGTAGTGCAAGCGCAGCAAATACCGCACTTTCTTTTGCAAGTTGCATGTGTACATCGTTTACAATATCTGGTGATATTGGTGGTAATGGTGGTGTGATTATGGGATCAGCTACATTTGTTACTGGATTTAATCCAGATAAAGCAAATATATCATTTAGTGGCGGAACTGAAACTACAATTGCAAATCAATCTTCTTATTTTAATATGCATGATCTTTCTGCAACTACGATTACACCTTCTGGTGGTAGCGCAGAAGATTTAGTTTTATTTTCTTTTGAGTTAAATATTGCAAGATCAGTGAACAGAGTAGGATTTGATACTGCTGCAAATAGCTTTGCTCCATTAGGATATGTTGTAGGTGGTTATGAAGTTACTGGCTCAATGACAGTTAAAAGAGATGCAGAGTCTGATGCAGCTATTACCTACGCAGATACCGCTGAACCAGTTTGTGCAGTAAGCATTACAGATGGAACATTTGCGATAGCAGCACCTAAAGCTATAATTGACCAATCATCAATTAACTTTGATGAAGATGGATTTAAAAGTGTTATACCATTTAGATGCACTTATGACGCTGCAAATACAAGTAATACTGTAGTTTCAATAGCAACATCATAGATTTAATCACGATCTCACGCCATTTTCATCGAAGGATGAAATATGAAAGTAAAAACAGATCATGGTACTTTTGAAGTACGTGATATAACGTTTAAGGCTCGTAGAGAGTTACATAAGTTAGAAGTCAAAGCAATCACTAAAGATGGCGAGATTAATACTGAGAAGTTCTTTGATGTATTAGACTGGGTACTCAACTTTGGTTTTAGTGATCCAGAAAAAGATCTTGGCAAGTTAGATGATAATGCTATTGACTCAGTATTGATGTCAGTATACAACGCATATAAAGAGCCAAATCCAAAAAAGTCTTAATGCACCGCGTTGCGGTTTGGATGTCATATAAACAGCAACCAAGCCGCAATCTCCAGTTTCCATACGATGCGCAGTCTCCTACGCTCAAGAAAAAGATTACCTACACAGAAGAGGTATTATGGGAAGAGATAACAAGGCTAGTAGAAGAAAGCAAAGATGGCAAATTTACGCTTGGTGCAGCGTTATATTACTCATTAGTGTTTTGTGCTGACTCAACATATTTCTTAACGCCTGAGACTGTTTTTGCGCTAGAGGAGTATATGTCTATGAAGAGGTTTAACTTACCATTAGCAAAAACTATTGATGACGCAGATTATCATCGCTTAGTCATCTTTTCTGCTATAGATGAAGAATTTAACGCACTCCAATCAGAAGATATAAAGAAGCAAAGTAATGGCTGAAAAAAAGTTTATCATTGAGGTTCGCACAAAAGGTTTTGCGCGAGCTAATAGAAATTTTAAGCAATTAAATACAGATGGCAAAAAATATGTAGAAACTACAAAAAGAATGCGTAGATCTACTGCTGGATTAGAAGCATCTTTAGGTTCTCTAAGAAATAGATTATTAGTAAATGCATTTGCGATTGCTGCTGTTACAAAAGCTGCGCAAGGATTTTTTAGATCTGCTGTAGAATTTGAAGATGTAAAAGCACGTTTAGTTGGCTTAACAGGCAGTGTGGAAGGTGCAGAATTTGCATTTAAAAAACTAAATCAAGTTGCAGCAACAACGCCATTTCAGTTAGGTGACGTTGTTAATGCAGGTGCGCAGTTAGAAGCATTTGGAGCAAGTGCTACTGATACTATAAAGCCTATAACTGATTTAGCTGCGTTTATGGGTACAACTGCAACAGAAGCCGCTAACGCTTTTGGTCGTGCCTATGCTGGAGGCGCAGGTGCTGCCGACATTTTACGCGAGAGAGGCGTACTTAATATTATTAAGTCTTTTAAAGGAATTGAAGATTTAAGTAAGATAACATTACCAGAGTTTAGAGAAGCACTTCTTGGAGCATTAGTTGATCCTACTGTGGGTATTGAAGGTAGCTCAGAAAGAATGTCAAAGACATTTTCTGGAGCTATGAGTAATATGCTAGACTCTCTTTCAAGATTAACAGCAGCGATAAGCTCAAGATTTTTACCATCTATTACAGATATGGTAAAAGGTATTACAAATCTTTCTAACGCTGGTGTTCAATTGTTTACTTCTGTAGATATGACTCAAACAGATCCATTTGGTACAAGAGAGTTGAGTGGCAGATTAAGTACGTTAACTATAAAAGATATACCAAAACTTAGGGAAGAAATAGCAAAAGCAGAAGCTGACTTTACAAAACTGCAAAAGAAAAGAGAGCAACAACCATTACTTCCTGGAATGATTGAGCCAGTTCAATTTGAGCAATTTGATTTATCAATAAATACATCACAAGCAGAAGAATCTACAAAATCGTTCCAAATATTATTAGGTGATCAGCAAGTTGCATTAGATCAAACAGGCGTAAAAATATTAGATTTAGGTACAGGTATTGCTGGCTTAGTAAATCCATTAGAAAATGTTGAGCAAGCCATACAAAGTCAAATTCAAGTTTCTGGAATATTAGGAGATGAAATAGATATACAAGAAGAAAAATTAAACAAACTAAAAGAAACATTAAAAGATCTTGAAGAACTAGAACAAAAAAGAAATGCTACTTTAAGAGAAGAAATTCAAGGTCAGATACAAAGAAACGCATCAATTGCAGGTAGACTTGCTTTGCAAGAACAGACATTAAAACAACAAAAAGAAGAAGAAAAAACATTATCTATCTTTAATAACTTATTTACTCAAACAGATGAAGGTCAGCGTAGAAACATCGAAACTACTAGAGCTTTGATGGAAGCAAACAAAGAATTAATTATTAGTCAAAACAATATTAGTGAAGCTGACTTTAAATCAGTAATTGCATCTTTAAGTGATGAATTACAAAATCTAGGCGAAAAAAATATTAATCTTAATAATATTTTTACCCAAATAGCTGGATCAATTAATGTGCTTTCATCATCGATGAAAGCATTAGGAGATGAATCAGCAACCGCAGCACAAAAGAATGCTGCATTATTAAAAACAATGGGCGGTTTAATGATGACTTTGGGCGCAGGAACTCCAATAAGTGGCGTGGGAGCAGTTTTATCTGCATTTGGTGGAGCAATAGGACATACAGGTGGATATATTAAGCAGGATGGCAGCATCCAACGCTTTGCGACTGGTGGCATGGTCCAAGGTCAAGATAATGTACCTATACTTGCTCAGGCAGGTGAGTTTATCATGCAACGCAGCGCGGTGCAAAACATTGGAGTGCAAAATCTAGCTGATATGAATAGAACTGGCAGCGCAGGTGGTGTTACTATTAACATACAAGGCAACATGATTGGCAATGATGAATTTGTTCGTGATAATTTAATTCCACAGTTAAAACAAGTCTCTGATCAAAATCTAGCGTAATGTCTCTTACTAACGCACCAAGTGTATCTAATATAAATGAAAACTGGTTGTTTCAGTTTACGGCTGATAATAACAATGCGATGGAGTTTAAAAATGGTGATAATAACTATTTAGACTTTGGTGATATTTTAGCTACATATACTAGTTTTACTATTGAGTTATGGATTTTTTTAGATAGCACTGGAGCTAAACCGATTTTATCACTTGGTTTTAAAGATAACCCAGAAGCCGAAGCTACAAACATTGCATTTAATTTATCTATACCTTCTGGTGACGATTTAAAAGTATCTTATGAATATGGAGATGGCACTGGTGAAAGTGAACAAGATACAGATTTTGGTATTGGCACAAATACTTGGACACATATTTGCGCAACTAGAAATAACGCAGATGATAAAATTAGAATGTATAAAAATGGAACTTTAGTCCATACTAGTGGCACTACAAATGATCCAACTGGTGGTACTTCAACATCGGTAGCATTATTAATTGGAAGAAATCAAAACTACGCAAGTCCAAGTTTTTTTGATGGTAAAATGGCTCATGTACGTATTTGGGAAGTAGCTCGCAGTGATGATGAGATAGCGTTTAGTTATAATAGATACGTTGATAATACAGCAAATGGTTTAGTAGGTTATTGGAAGCTAGATGAAGGTTTTGGAGACACTGTATTTGATAGTAGCGCAAATAGTAATAATGGTGCAGTTAAAAATAATAATAAAGTTGCTGGTCCTGGTGATGCTACAGTTTGGCCTAATGGTAGTTTTACACCATTTATACATGCATTTGGATTATCATTTCGAGACACAGAAGTAGATAATAATTTTTATCATGGATCGGTTGTAAATAGAAATATTTCTATTAGAGAAAGTATTGATATAACTAAAGGCACTGCAAGCACATCTAACATTTCAATTACTAGTGCTAACTTTGATATTAAAGGAACAGAATTTTATAAAACTTTATTTAATTACGCTGAATCTAATTTTATTAATAGAAAAGTAATTGTTTATTCTCAGTTTCATAATGAAAGCACAATAAGTAACTGTCAAAAAATATTTATTGGTAAACTAGTAGATTTAAAATTAAATCAAAATGGCAACATCACATTTCAGGTCAATACTCAACGGCCTTGGGATGGTATTTCATTTCCACAAACACAAACTACTAACGGCATCTATCAACCAGTTGTGTATGGTGATTATACAATACATGGAGATAAAGATCTAGTACGTGAACATGCAAACGCTGTTTTTCCTGTACCTTTTAAACACAAAAGCAGCACTACAGATTTTTTAATTGTTACTCCATTAGCATCAACTAATATACGACCATGTTATTATGATGCTACCGCAGATGCTTTTTTAGGAATTAAAGCAGATAATTATACTGCGGCTACAAAAGATTTAGATAGCGATTTTGATGCAAACACTAATATTGGTATAGTAAAACGCGAAATGCGGAGGCGTTTTAGAATAAATCCAGTTTCATTTAGTCAAGATGGAAGCACTACCTATACCAATGCCAAAAATTTATTATTAGATACATACGTTGCAAGTGGAGTAACCCATAGCTTTTCAAATTCAGTATCAGCAGAAACAAAAAATCTATTTGTTAATTTTGCAGTAGAGATGGGCAAAATTTTAGATTTAGATTTAGATATAAAAGGAACTGTAACAACTCCATCTAGCCAAGATGCTACAAACTTTACTTTAAGAGTAAATTTTAGCGGATCAAGTGGCAACTATTTTGCTAGCACAGTATCAGCAGGCAATAGTGCTACAAGCCTTACCGCATCAAATCTAGTAAACAATCAATCTGTATCTTCTTCGTCATATGCAACAATAGGCTTACTTTCAGCTTTAACAAACAATAATTTATCTACAGTTAATCTAAGTAGTACAATTTCCGCAAGTGCAGGAAATCCTGTATTTTTAGACTTAATTATTAGCGATTTAGTTTTATATGTTGATATACAGCATTCATATGATGAAACTAAAGGAAGTACAAATAATAGCATTTCTCAGTTATCAAATTTAAAATACTTATACCTTCCCATTGATGGCTTGACTGCATCATGGGATAGTGACGCAATCAGTCATGGGCATGATGCACATAGAGACTTATTACAACGCTTTGCAGGTATATCAAGTTCTGATCCAGTTGGCTGGAGTGATTTAGATACAGATAGAGCATTAGATAATTGGAAAATAAGATATTGGCAACTAGAACCAGTTAAATTAAAAGACAAGCTAGATAAATTAGCTTATGAGTTTGGTTTTGTAGCAAAATATACTGCTACAGAGGAATTAAAGTACATTTACGTAAAAAAATCTAGTGAATTAAGTGCAACATTAAATTTAACAAAAGATGACATAAGCAATGTAAATATTGCAACTACTGGTATTAATAATGTTATTACAGAAATGAAAATATCTAATAAGTTGCATCCAGCAGTATCAAATAGATATTATGACACAGTAACTGCTAAAAATTCAACTTCAAGGATAAAATATAATTTAGCTGATAAAGAAGGTATACAAGCTATAAATCTTGATGCACATGTCGGTGCAATACCTACTAGTGCAGATGCAGATTGTAACGCAGATTTCTATTCATATTATGATAATATTGTTGGTGATATAAAGATGCTTGTATCCTGTGATATAGTAAATCCAGCAAAAGGTTATCAATTAGAAACAGGAGATATAATTACGTTTACAGATATGCCAGTAGAATTATTTAATACTAGCTTTAGTTCTAGTATATTTTTTATGATTGTAGAATATAAACGCTCACCTGGAAAGGTAAGTATTACAGCAAGAGAGGTAGGATAATGGCTAATCAAAACATACGTACACCAAGATTTTATACTGATTTAATTAATTATCATAGAGCTAGAGGATCATTAATTGGTAGTGTGACAGCTACTAACGCATCAAATGGTTTTGTTGGATTACCAACAAGCAACAATGTTGGTGATTTGTTGGATTTACGACCACTTAATCAAGTTACGTTTGATACCAGCGCAGATACCGATGGACATGTATTATTTAATTTTACTTTTTCTTCGTCTAGCTACAAACAAACTTATGTGGCTATTTTAAATCATAATTTAAATAGTTGTGATGGTAGATTTAAAATATTTGCAGGAAATGCATCAAGTGATATTACAGCATTAAATGGTGCTAATGCAGAAACTAGTGATATAAATTGGAGTAGTGCAGGTGCAACTGAAATAGTAAATGCCGATACTATTGCAGCCTCAGATAGTAATAAAACAGTAACAGTAACACCTGCAAGTGATGGATCTACAATTCTAACATTTAATGAAACGAATTTACGATATTGGGCAATACAGTTTGAAGGTGATACTGCGTGGGATTCTAGCACTGATTTTAAATTAGGTGGTGTGATGATTGGTGAGCATTTTGACATGCCACAATCACCAGATCTACAACTTACAAGACGCATCCATTATGATAAGGTAGATATTCAAGAATCATTAGGTGGTCAAAGATTTGCGAATGCAACTAGTTTTGGACGTACAGCATCAAGTACATCAAAAAGTCCATTTTCATTAGGTACATATGGACAAACAACATATGGTGGTAGAATTATTTATGATATGAATTTTAGTTTTTTACAGGCAAGTGATTTATTACCCAATGAAACCACAGTGTATCAATTTGCAAATGATTCAGTCATATCTGATGCTTGGAATTTAACAGATGGACCACATAGACCATTTATCTTTAGTATTGATAATACCAGCACTGGTTCAAATGCAGAATCAGAACATATGTTTGCTAGATTTAATCAAGACTCACTTGATATGCGGCAAGTTGCGCCAGACGTATATAACATTAGTTTGAGTATCGCAGAAGAGTTCTAAAATAATCCTTGCTAAGTGTTGACAAAGTTTCTTAGTTTCTGTCAACACTATGAAAGAATTAAAACAACATATGAGAGAGTGTGGCTTTTCACAAAACCAATTAGCTAAACATATTGCACTCGATAAGTCCATGTTGTCACTAATGATGAATGGCAAAAGAAAATTTAGACATGAACATAAGGTCCGCATTGCGCGTGTACTTGGTATTAAGATGGATTTTATTATATGGCCTTATTAGACTTGCTCCATAAGACATGGGCAGCGCATTCTCCAATAGTGTACCCACAACTACTCTCTCTCTCTTAACACTATTAGGTGCTGCCCATGAAATTTAAAATTACAATTAAAGACAGTGATGAGCGATTCAAGTTTGCACATGATTGTCGAAAAATATTCGATAAGTCGAATACATACAAACCGCAGTCTAAGGAATCAGATATTGGTATTCAGGCAGAAATAACTGAAAACCAATATAAAAAAGTGATCGCCTTATTAGAAAGACGCGGATATTCATATAAACTAATAAAGGAGTAATCGATGAGTGGTTTACTTAATGCTGATTATAACGTGCCTTCTAGTGGTGAAAGCAGCTATATGAAGTTTAAAAAAGATGAAAATAGATTCCGAATATTAGATACACCAGTAGTTGGTTATCAATATTGGCAGGAACCTAGAGTACCAGTTCGCATAAGGTTGGCTAGTGAAGCACCTGCTGGTGAGAAGCCAAAGCATTTTTGGCAAGTGCCTGTTTGGTCTGAAGGTCAAGTTAAGATACTAGATATTACGCAGTCTACTGTGCAGAAGCAGTTGCTTGAACTAGATCGTAATAGTGAGTGGGGCAACCTATCACAATACGATGTAATTGTAAATAGAAAAGGCGATGGCATGGACACTACTTATACTACAACGCCATGTCCTAAGTCACCGATGACCGATGAAATGATGAAGGCTTATAAAGAGTTTAAAGCCGACTATGATCCAAACGCAGTATTTGAAGGAAACGCCGCATCCCAAGAGGACGATCTTCCTTTCTAATGCCTTCTTCTGCATCAAGGAAAGGCTACCAGGGTGAAGTTGAGGTCGTAGAGTTGCTCCGCGACCTTGGCTTCACCGCTGAACGCTCATGGGGAAGTGATGGGCGCAGCTTTGGCGAAAAGAGTGATATAGATGTCAAAGCTACTAAAGGCGATCTTACCATTTTGGTACAAGTAAAGAGAAGAAAAAAGATCGCAGGATTTTTAGATTTTAAGAATGCAGATGTAGTGATGGTCAGGCAAGACAGAAAGCCTTGGCTATGGATTGCAAAGCATTCATGGATGAAAAATTTATTTAAACGCGGAGTCGTAGAAACCCATAACCAAGAAAATGGCGTGTCTAATGATCGTGATAGTCAAGACTCCGCGAAATTTAAGGAGAGAGATTAATGCCATATCCAATGAAACCTAAAGCAGCTATGGTTGCTATCGTATCAAAGAGTGTATTAAAAACACTTAAAAAGCATATATCAGATGAAGATAAGCGTGTTGATATTGCGCTGGATGTATGTGATGACATTTTAAAAACGTTACAACGCAGGAGAGAGGAATGAAAAAAAGATATTGGGCAACACCACCAGATCTAATGAAACAATTAAATGATGAGTTTAATTTTGACTATGATCCATGTCCACATCCAAGGCCAGAAGGTTATGATGGTTTGGCAGTGGAGTGGGGTAAGTGTAACTATGTAAATCCACCATTTGTAGGTGGTGTAATGAAATGGGTGCGTAAAGGCATATCTGAGTACGAGCTCGGAAAAGATGTAATATTTATTTTACCATGTTTTGCGACTAGACCGATTGCAGTTTTAGGTGAATATGGAGCAGAGATTAGATATGCAGGTTTACCAAAATGGTTGGCATTAGAAGATAATGAACCACATCCAGCAACAAAGTTTGATAGGCAACCATGCTTTTTGTTAATTTTAAAACATTAAGGTAAAAAATGAAATACAAAGAATTTAATCAATTAAGAGATAGTTTTTTTAAAACTGCATCTGAGGTAAGTGATAACAAATCAATCGAGTATACCATTAGCAATGATGATAAACTGTACAATTTTAAGCACGTAGCGGATCGGCTTGGAATTACGCCAAAGCAGGCACTAATGGTATATGTATTGAAACATGTTGATGCGCTGGCTAACGATGCAAAGACAGGCAAAACCCATAGTGATGAAACCACATATAATCGTTGTCTTGATGTGGCCAATTACATGGTGCTTTTGGCTGCTATCGATAAGGAAAATCCACATGCAAGTAAGACTAAGTCAAATGGAGCTAATAATAGCGAAGGGCGTAGCACAAGCAAAAATGAATCAGAATCAACGCAATGGAGTGACATCTCGCGGTCAGCGTGATTTAACCATAGATATGCGTGGGGTTTGCGGAGAACTCGCTGTGTGTAAAAAATATAATGCTTATCCTGACTTTGTAATTGGACCACATTATAGTGGCTATGATCTTAGTATTAATGATGTAAAGATTGATGTTAAGACTACAAAGTATAATCCTGGGTATTTACAAGCAAAGCTAAAAAAGAACGTCAAAGACTGTGATGCATTTATATTAGTGCATGATGCAAGCCCTGTATTTACTTTGTTAGGCTGGGCAAAATCTGAGGAATTACTTTCTGACTCAAATATAAAGGACACTGGCTATGGTCCTAATTATAATATTGACAGTACCTCTTTAACCTCAATGGAGTTTTTTACACCTTTTATCGAATGGAAGCAAGATGCTAAGTCAGTTTAAAGGCGCAATAGGTGAGCTTGCAGTTCAAAAAGATTTATTATTACAGGGATATAATGTTTATCAGCCACTTGTAGATGCGGACCAAGTAGATCTGGTAGTTGAAATGAGCAATGGATCAATGAAGCGAGTGCAGATAAAATCAGTATCCCATAAAACAAAACGAACAGCAGTTGAGGTAAACTTGAGTAAATATAAAAATACAAATCGAGTGGATGTGGTTGCAGTGTATTATTGTCCAAAAGACATAATCGCTTATGTGCCTTACGAAAATACACATCATCTAACATTAGCATTAACGACAGGTAAGAATAATCAGAGCAAAGGCAGAAAGTGGTTTTATTCCTACGAAAGATTTCCAGAGTTTAGCTGATGATAGAATATTACGCAGGAAGTATCCAGTATGATACTGATGATTTACAAACAGCCGATGAGGTAATTACAAGGTTAGACTTAAAAGATTTAATTAAAGACCTCAAAAAGTTAAAAAATTTAAGAAAAGGTGGAGAGCTATTGTTTGCTGCGCAGGTGCAGTATGATGGGTCTGAAGTAGATATAACTAACAAAGTAAGGAAAGAGATTGATGGATAATGTCTTGCAGTGGGGCAGAAAAGTTTTTGCTTTAAATAAGATAAAAGATAGAAAAAATACTGATGCATATAAAGCTGATGAGCATATATATTATTGTAATGTTTGCAAAAGATGTTGGGAAAAATCAAAGCAAACAACTAAGTACCATATAGAGTATTACGAAGATTTTGTTACATATGGAAAAAAAAGAAAGATTTGTAATCAATGCACACCTGACTCAAATGTCTAAAAGGATGACAAATGTATATTCCTTGGTTTGGTTATGGTAGAGGCAGCCATGTCAGGTGTGTTAAAATAAAGGAGTTATTATGAGTTTTTGGCTAGAATCATTACAAGAAAATGCATTTGATGTATTTATTGTAACAATAGTAATCGTATCAATTATTGCTTATCATTACTTGCAAAGATGGTATTTATCTAAATATTTAAAGCAAATTGAAAAAGATATAGATAATAATAATAGATTGCTTCACATGATTTTGGATGAGGTAGAAAAATGATATTGATAGATATATCAGAATACCTGCTTAATGGGATATTGGCACTTATATTAGTGCATTATATGTTATTTTTAATCAATACATACAAAAGGAAAAGAGATGAGTAAAACAAAGCTACATGGACAGAATTATGTCCTTCAGAATGGCAATCGTGCTAGTTCTGTAACTACAATCATAAACGCTATGTTGGGATGGAATAAGAATACGTTGATTGCGTGGGCAAAGCGGATTACTGCGCAGGGCGAAGATGCAGATGCAGTAATGCGTGAAGCAGGTCGCATTGGAACGTTGACACACCTATTAATACAAGGTTTTTTTCAAGGTTTTGATGTTGACACGCGTGATTTTACACCAAATCAAGAAGAAAAAGCATTGAAAGCCTTTTTTGGTTTTAAATCATGGTACGATAATGCAGGCATAAAAATATTAGCCAGTGAACTTGTCCTGGTAAATGAAGAGTTGCAGGTTGGTGGCACAGTGGATGCCATTGCTAAGAAAGATAATGAATTGATTGTTGTAGATTGGAAAACTTCAAAAGGTGGACCTTACCCAGAAATGATTGTGCAATTAGGTGCATACACCTTTATGTACGAATCTGCGCAGCCAAAGGCTAACGTAGCATATGGTATTATTATGCGTTTTGGTAAGGAAGATGGCAAGTTTCATCAGCATGTTATTGATCGCAAAAAACTAGACGCTGGTGCGCAGGTTTTTAAGCATTGCTGCGCACTAAATAAGTTGCGCAGTGCGCTGTGATTCGCCTAGAGGATGTATTTACTCGCATATCAAATAATCGGTTACGAGCTTGGTGTCCAGAGTGTGATCTAGGCTCTAATCGTCCTCAAGGTACAGTAACTATTAATGAGGATTATGCCTTTTGCCATAAGTGTCAGAAAACATGGCATTTTGATGAAGATGAGAAAATACACAAGAGAGAAGAATACGTATTAAGTAATACTAAGGCTGTTGTATCTGTCGATAAAGGTGGCTACGCAGATGCGCGGAATGCATTTATAAATGGATGGGAAAAATTTGTAAAGGCTATGGATCTGCCTTGGAATGATCAATGTCTTAAAATGCCTGTAGGCGTGCGAAAGAATGATGATGGTAAGCCACAGTTAGTATTTCAAATCAATGATAATCATGTAAAGCATCATAAAGGAAAGCAGTTCGGTGATGCTCAGTGTAAGATGTTTGGAACTCCGCAACTCTCCAAAGACTATCTTATATTGTGCGAAGGTGAAAAGGATGTAGTCACCGCGTACTGCCAAGGCGCACCTGCGATTACGTTTACGTCTGGTGCAGGTGCGCTGCCTGCTGAATTAACCATGCCTACAGGATATAATAAACTATATATTATATACGATAACGATGAAAAAGGTATAAAAGGCGCGAAAAAGGTGGCAAAACGGCTGTTTTCTAAGGAAATTGAGTTATATGCCGTTGATTGGGAAAATAAACCTTCTGGCTATGATATAACTGACTGGTTTAATGATGGAAATACGCTTGAAAACCTGCTTCGCTTGTGCAAACGGTATGGGGAAAGCGCAGTGGATCTTGGTGGCATGCAGTCGTTTAGCATGTCGCAGTTTCGGACCACATTTAATCAGTTGCCTAGACCGATCATTGATTCGTTGTTTTATGATGGTGATATTATGGGTATCGCAGGTGGTACGAATGTGGGTAAGTCGGTGTTTAGTTTGCAGTTGTCGATGTGCCTTGCTATGGGTGTGCCGTTTATGAACTATCGGATTCCTACTGCGCAGCGTGTGTTACATGTGCAGTTTGAGTTGAAGGATGAGAGTTTTAGTGGCCTGATCAGGAATGTAAGTAAGCCGTTGATGGATCAGTATCCGATTGAGTCGGAAAATCTGGATAAGAACTTGCGTTTTACTGGTGATGGGCAGTCGAATCTGTTCCAAGATAAATGGGATATAATTGACGCTAATTTAGTACATGAAGAATATGATGTGTTGGTGGTGGATAACTTGTATACTAGTACGCAGTTGTCGATGTCTAAAAACTCAGATATTATGGAGTTGCTGCGTAAAATTGTCAATATAAAGAAGAAGCATAAGGTGGCCATTGTGTTGGTATCGCATCATAAGAAAATTGGTGAAATGACTCCACTGGATGTATCGCAGTTGTTAGGTGGATCTGCCTATTCTAACTTCTTGGATTGTTTGGTCCAGATGGCCGATGCTAGGCGTGTTCCTGGATTGAAGGTAATGAAGATAACGAAGGTGCGCAGTCATAATGAGTTACATAATGTACCAGTTGGTATTAAGATGATTAATATTGATGAAGAAGATCGGCGTGAATTGTATTTTAAATATATGAAGCCGTTACCGAAAAATGAGATGTATTGGTACAGCGATCCGAAGGAGTCAAATGAAGAACGAGTGCTTGCTGCGGTTATGACAGATGGTCACAATTTTAGTACCTCTGCGTTTGCTGCTGCGCTGGAGAGTGTGATGAAGTTGAGCAGTAATACGGCTGTGTATAATTGGTTAAAAAGGATGGAAAGCCAAGGTCTAATTCGCAAACTTGATCATGGTTATTACTGCAAAGTTACAACTGAATTGGATGATTTTCTTGATTAACTCGATGCAGCGGAAAAGCGGAATATGCGGAATATGCGGAATTTGATATTCCGCTTGCGGAATTTAAAAGGAATATTATGAAACTAGTTTATAGAGAAGAGAGAGAGAGATATTCTTCATATTCTTCATATTCCGCTTTTTCTGCCTATCGATGATTTACCCTGAAAAGTGCGTACTTTCGGATAAGAAAGAGAATTACTGCGAGTTTGCTCAAAACATACGTGGCGAGACTCATTGTGCGCTGGTTTTGGAGTGGTGGCATGATACCAGAGTTAGCCAGTTAGATAAGTGTTTTTTGAAAATTAAGAACCGCGCCAAGTTGTCATGGCGCAACCGACAAATCAAAAAACAAAAATTACCCTGAGTGCAAAATATAAAATTACCCTGTGGCTAAAATATAATAGCCAAGTATGACTCAAAAAAAGTGTTCAAAAATCGAGCAAAAATTCAAAAAAAGTGGATCAAAAAATAATATGTGCATAAAAAAGATTATGTATAACAGGATTTTAAAACACAAAAAAACGCAAGTAAAAAAGTAAAATTTCAACTAATATTTAAAACGGCTTGCAGTGATCAAAAGAGCTTCTATTTTTAGTGTTTAATTTGCGCAAAAACGCGTTTTTTATTTGTGCGGCTTGGTATGTTTAGGCAAAAAAAAAACCGCGCTAAATGCGCGGCCTTTTTTCTGTTTAGTAAGGTTTACTATTCCAATTCTTTTTTTATGAGTTTAAACGCGTAATAAAGCGCAAAAAATGGAATAAATGTAAAATAGTTAGCATGTATTTTTGTAAATGATCTTTTATTTTGTTTGGTGTGTTTTATTGGAAGCAATCCAACAAAAAGCAAAATTAAACATAAATAAAAAGATCTTTTCAAATACTTATACACTGGACCAGCCAAACTAAAACGCAAATAATCAAATATATATGCGCGATTTTCTCTAATGTTTTAAGCATAATTAAAACCTTCCTTTAATAGTTTTTTAATTAGTATTTGATTTGTTGTTTGTATTGTAAACGTGTGGTAATCATCGCCAAAATTGTAGTAATCAATATCCAGCTTTTTATATTTATCAATCATTTTTATTAATTGTTTACATTGCTCTTTTAAATTTGTTAATGAATCGCATTCCATAAATTCAAATTTAAAGCGCACTATTTTTTCTAATTCCATAATTTAACCTTTTTTAATTTCCATAGATACCGCCGCAAATACGGCGATATTTCGCGCGGTAATTAATCGCGCTCTTCAGTATGGATTTATTTATATTTTATTTTCATTTTCAAAATGTTTTACAGCTTCTAGCAGTAAACTTCTAGCCGCTTTTTTAGATGGTGAAACGCCGTAAATCATAGCTAAAACACTGTATAAAATACCGTTACATACTAACCAGCTATTTATTTTTTTAAAGCGTTTTAAACTACGTAACCAATTATCGGTAACTTCAATAATTTCATAATAGTTATTTAGCTCTTTTTTATTTTTTAACATTTAACTACTCTCTTTTTTTGTTTAGTGTTTAATAAGTCCTATTCTATTCGTAGCAATCATTTTCATATCATTTACGCTGCAATCAATAAACCGCGCTTTTTTTAGATCTTCCTTAGTATCAAATATTACCGCGCGTTTATCAGTGTCTTTTATTAAATGATCCATTTTACCACCAGTAGAGAAACAAAAAATAAAATTTGGCGGCGGTGTTACAGATTTAAAAAATGGAATGCTTTTTGTATATCCATAAAAAACAATGTGCGGATTGTTTACGGCCAACACTATCCAGGAACGTAAATATTTCAAGCTGTAAAAATCACCGCTCGAATGAATGCGCACAAACTCAACACGCTTTTTAATTAGTTCTTTATGAATAGTTTTTATAAATAATTTAGTGTCTTTTGTCAGTTCATAATTTGCGTTATATTTTGCCTGTACGTTTGGAAATTTGAACGTTCCTTTATCTGCATAACAAATAGATTTGCAACTATCCGCAAATGGACAACTTGAAACCGCTGGCAAATTAAACTCATACAAGCGCACGCCGTTAATTTGTGCGGTCTTTTTTATTTTGCTGTTTGTGTTTGTTAAGTAATTACTCATTTTATACCTCTCTTTTTAAAATTTTTATAATCATCAATTATTTTAAATTTCATATCATTTATTATATTTTTTTTCCAATCTAAAAATTTTTTCCATTCTTTTTCACTAATTGATTTATTTATAAATATTTCTAAATCTTCTTTTTCGTACCACTGTTCTAACCAAACATCACCGCTTATGTAATTAATATCTTTGTTTATTACTTGCATTTTTAAACCTCTCTCTTCAATTCAGTTTCAAAATCTTTTGTTAATAATGTATAGGCATTATCTTTAGTATTATATGAATATGAAACTATATTTATTTTACATACTTTGTTTAAGTGATCAACGGCTTGATCTAGTAAATGATTATACTTGTAATCATATGATAAAACAACGGCGGTTATTTTATCTTTAGTACGTCCATTAAAAAACGTATCAAGTATTTTAATACGTGTTCCTTTTGTATTAGTTGCTGGTAATAGTTTTATTGAAAATGATCTTAAACGATCCATAATTAACCTCTCTCTTTATTTGTTTTAATTACTCTCTTGCGGCTCTCATTCCGCGTTAAAGTATACTAATATTATTAATACATGTCAACACTTGTTTAAATAAAAATATTGAGTCCAATCAAAATCAAAAAGGAAAGCGGCGCACGTTGTCAAATAGTCATAATATTATTTTTTAGTTATTACGTAAAATATTAACTGTTAATATTGTTGAAGTTACAGCGGTCCTGATATGCGCATAATATATATTATGTATAATAGAACTCGGATGCACCAAGGCAAACCTCGATTTTTGCTACTTACCGCGTCTTAAAATTTTCCTCTTCGTTTTTGTCAACACCCCTGCGTAAATTACGATATGGAAGAAGTCTGGAGTAACCTAACAGATGAGAACACTGATAAGTGGCTTCATGCTATCGACCGCGCAGATCGCTACCACACAATGATTCTAGTTTTCCGAAGTGGTTTGATCGAACCATCCCTGCGCCACCTACAGCTCGCAGCGCACCAGTTCTACGATCGTATGTCTCCACAGGAGTTACGAGTGTTTAAAGAACGTATTCGTGGACATGCGTTTGTTGACATAGCAAAAGAGATGGAAATAACCGAGTCCTCAGTCAAAGAATATTGGCGCAGGACGTTAATAAAAATAAAAACTGTCATCGAAAGCTCTAATAAGGATGGATAAGAAAACAAAGAAAATAGATCCTGAAAAGGTAAAAATGCTTGCTAGTTTTGGCTGCAACTACATCGAAATCGGCAAATACTTTGAAGTGTCAGAAGGTACAATACGCAAACACTTCAAAGCGAAGGTAGAAGCTGGTAAAGAAGAAATGAAGTTCAAACTGCGCAGATCCATGTGGGTTAGCGCAATGGAAAACAACTCAATTGCTATGCAGATCTTCATGGCCAAGAATTTTCTTGGCATGACAGATAAGACTGCTGTAGACATGACAGGTAATTTAGAAACAGTGCTAAAAGAGTGCGGTTTCGAGGATAATCCGATTGATAAAGTCAATACTGAACAAGCAAAAGCTATGGAGGATTTTGGGATACCAACCGACTCCACAGCAGTTGGCCGTTCATAACAGTAAAGCTAGGTATCGCGTCTGTTTAATGGGCAGACGTAGTGGAAAATCCTACATGGCAGCGCATGAGATCATGCCTTGGCTGCTTACACCCAATACACGTGGTTGGATTGTAGGACCAAACTACTCACTGGCAAATAAGATTGCGCGTGAGGTAAAGCGTATTGTAATGACAGAACTAAAACTGCCATTAGAAAGCAAAAAAGAGATTTCTGGCGATTTATACTATATGAAGCTCGCAGGCTTAAATAGTGAAATAGTTGTAAAATCGGCTGACGCAGTCGATTCTTTAATTGGAGATGGCTGAATGGGTTTCCCATTCACTTTTTAACATTGGCATTGATTACTTAATAATAGATGAAGCAGCACTTATCCCACGCAATACATACGAGATGTATTTAAGACCTACACTAGCAGATCGTCAAGGTTGGTGTTTATTTATTAGCACGCCACGTGGATTCAACTACCTGCACAAGCTCTACAAAGACTTTGGCCAGAATCCTGAGTTTCCTGATTGGGAATCATGGCGATTCCCATCCACAGTATCGCCATATTTTAAAGATGATGTGGAAGAACTAAAACGCACACTAACCAAAGAAACCTACAGGCAGGAGTTTCTTTGCGAGTTTCAGTCCTACCAGGGCAAGGTATATCCATTAGATAGAGAAAAGCAGATACGTGAGGATGTAACCTACGATCCATCGAAGCCTGTTTATATGGGTATAGATTTTGGCTATCGCCACAGCGCAGCAATTATCGTGCAGTTGCACAAGCGTGAGAAAAACTTTGCTGAAGTACACCAGATTGACGAAGTCAACCTGCAAAATACGCGTACAGAGGAGTTTGCACGTAAAATTAACTCACTTGGCTATGAATTTACTGGTATATGGGGCGATCCAGCAGGATCTGGCACAAATTTACAGTCAGGAATCAGTGATATAGCTGTTTTTAAGCAACATGGCCTAAATGTCAAGATTAAACGCGATGCAGTGACTAGAAATGTAGTGTCTGGAGTATCGCATGTACGTAGGTGGTTTGAGGATGCCAATGGTGATCCTCACTTTTTTATCCATCCTAAGTGCAAGGCAAGTATCGAATCATACGAAAATTATCATTATCCAGAGCATCGTGAAGATCAAACACTACGCCATGAACCTAAAAAGGATGGTAAGTTTGACCATCACTGCGATGCACTTAGATTTTTACTTACTAATTTGTTCCCAATGAAAAACCGACACGCTGGTGTCATCGATTTCTTTTAAAGGTAGATAGAATATGCTAATTATCCAAGATCAATCAGAAGGCGCATTATTAGGCGCATTGCAAGAGCAGTTAAAATACATCGAGGATGAGCGCACTCGCGAGCGTGACTATTTGATGGACTTCTATGAGGGCATCAACCTAGAACACTACGTGAGTGACTATTTTGGTCCAGAAACCCTGCGCCAGACAGTCATTCCAGAGAATAATTTAACACGCCGAGTTTGCAGTCTGCGCAGTATGACCTATAAACGTCCACCGCGCATGAGAGCAAGTGAATTGTATATGAATGCAATTGATAAGCATGGCCTGAACGCGCAGCGCAGGATCTTGGAGCGTTTAACATTTCTTCTGGGTAATATGGCATTTAGGAGTAAGTGGAACGAAGTAGATCAAAAGATAGAATACGAGATATTATCTCATTTTACACCGCTTTTCTTAGCTGGAGATAGCAGAGATAAGCCTATTGGCGTTATGTACCCAATCGAAAACCAAGGCAACGCCAGATCTTCGGATGTGGTCAACGCAGTATGGACCGAAGAAAGATATGGTGTACCAGGAAGGCATTTCTTAGTGGATGAAGAAGGTAAAGTGATGAGTGTGAACGAAAACGATATAAATCCATATGGAGTCCTTCCAGTTACGTTTTGCCATCGCTATCCACCAATCAGAGATTACCACGTAGGCAACGCACTGGATGTAGTCAAAACAGATTTAGCAGTGAATGTGGCACTGTTAGAATTAAATCTTGCTATTCGCTATGGATGTCTAGGTATCAAATTCATTACTGGTGTAGATGATCCAAGTCGTATTACAATTGGCACTGATAAAATTTTGTATTTACCAGAGCAAGCAAACTTTGGTGTTACATCTAGTGGTGGAAACCTAAATCAGATTATAGATTCCACAAGATTTCTAGTGGAAACCACATTAAATAACAATCATATTCGTGCTAAATACGCCAGAGATGACTCAGGCAACGCACCTAGCGCAGCTAGTTTATCTATTATTGAAATGGAAAACATGGACGAGCGCAGCGCAATGACAGAGGACACATGGCGTCCTTGGGAGCAGCGCAGATATAAGGTAGACAAAAAGATTTTAGAAGTAGAAGCAAATATTAACGTAGGTGATGAATATAGTGTTGACTTCTTAGAACCAAACTACGCATTAACACCAGAAGCAGAGATTATGCTATGGAGTTGGAGATTTGATCGTAATTTATCTACACCAATGGATTGGTTTGATTATCATAATCCAGATGCAAGTCAAGAAGATAAATCTAGGTTTGAAGAACAACAAGCTGAAGCACAAGAACCTGCACCACAAAATAGACTACTGAATATCTTAAATGCCAACAATAGACCAAACAGTTAACTCGTATGAAAGCAGTATCGATGATAGCATCACTGGATTTACAGAGGATGTGGAAAGCCTTGAAGAAGAAGGTGTCTCTACAGCGGAAATATTGGGTATTGTCGCTGCAATTGATTTTTCGTCCTATTTTATTGAAGAGCTACGTTTTAATACCGCAATCAACTCCTTTATGGCTACAACAGAAGATATTCTTACTGATTTGCCGTTTTTTGGGAATCCAAGCGAAACACAACTCTTGGCTATCCAAAATTTATCAAGGCAGGGAATAGAAGGAGTCAGTAGGCAAGTGTTTAACTCAATGCAAAGCGCAATGGTTTCAGGTCTTTCCAGTGGCCTGCGCGGTGAACAATTAAAAGATTTAATGCGTAATTCTATTAAGACGAATGTACCTCGATCTGAAAACATAATCGGCACGCTACTAGGCGATTACAGGCGTTCTGTGATAGCCACAATGGCTTTAAGTTTACCAGAAGATACTGAATATGAATATATTGGACCAGATGATGAGAAAACCAGACCTGTATGCAGAAGTTTTTTAGCTAGTAGACCATTAACCAAGTCTGAGATACGACAAGTCAAGCCAGATGCATACGAGCATGGTGGTGGCGTGAATTGCAGACATTACTGGAGTCCTGTAGATGTTTAAACTGCAAGACATACTAAAGTTTAATGAATCTGATGTCAAGAGGATGGCTCAGAATACTGTTAGAAGGCATAAGAAACAGATTTTAGATGGTAAAGATTCAAAAGGTAATAAATTTCAACAATATTCACCTGCGTATGCAAAGCGTAAAGGTGTATCTAGAGGTGATGTAAACTTAAAACTAACTGGTAAAATGCTAAAAGCATTTGATGTTCAGCGTACCAAAGTTAAAAAAAATCAAGAAATACAATATTTGTACGGCATCAAGAAAAACAAGCAAGGAACAAAAATGATGGAGCATAACACTGGAGTACCAAAAAGAAAGCTACCAAAACGTTCCATAGCTGAAAATCAACAATTAGGTGACGATGTTGAAGAAGGTGTCGTAAAAGACTTCGCCAATACAATTGGCAAGAACCTATCACGTATGAGCAAGACACACGTAAAGTTAAACATATAGGAGGGCAGGATGTCCGAAGAACAAGTAGCACAGTCAGTGCCTGAACCAACAGTTGATCCTGTAGGTCCAGAACAAACAGCAGAGCAGAACCAACAGCAACTCGAAGTTGGTAATCTGATCGCGGAGAGCAAGAAATATCGAGGTCGCGCTCAAGCGGCCGAAAGTGAACTTGCAAAACTTCGCAAAGAAATCGAGGATACTCGGATTTCACAACTAGAAGAGCAGGAACAATGGAAGTCTCTTGCCGAGGAGCGCGCTACCAAGCTCGCAGAACTCGAACCTATTGTGGAGATGGCGCAACAACAAGAAGCGTCATTGCGTACAGAACTTCTGAGTGAACTTCCAGAGGACGAGCATGAAACATTTGGGAAGTTACCCATAGAAGCACTTCGTGCAGTAGTTAAGAAATTCAGAACACAGCGCGTACCAGTTTCCAATTCTCCATCTGCGCCAGTAAATAACGATAAAATTGATCTTAAAAAGATCAAAGACTCTGATCGCAGAATGAACTGGAGTAACATATTGGAAAGCTATAAGCGCAAAAGTCAATAAGGAAATAAAAAATGGCTGATGGTAACGTAACAACAACCACAGCGGCAGTGTTCATTCCAGAGCTTTGGAGAGATGCTATCCTGGATTATGCAGAACGTAAGTTTGAATTGCGTAATCAAGTGATGGATTTTTCTTCTGAGCTTCCTTCTGGAGATGTACTTCACATACCAAAGGTAACAGAGGAGACTGCCGCAGCAAAATCCGCAGGGAGTGCGGTAACGTATCAAAACAACACTGATAGTGAAGTCACTATTACTGTTGATCAACATCATTATGAAGCTATTAATTTGGCGTTTGCATAAGTAATTATGCTTATTATGATTGCGGAAAAAAACTGGAAACCTAAGTCGAAAGATAAGGCAATCAGAGGTGAAGGCGTAAGCCAGCCGCAGAGACTAGGTAGTGAAATAATCTACCCACGAGGCCGCGACACCCATATTGGGTGAAGAGATAGTCCGATACTCCATAGAAATGTGGAGAGCCTAGATAAAGAGCTAGGCAATAACGATTGAAACGTATTGAAGATATAGTCCGCGTTCAGGAAAGTGCAAACCTTTTTGGTGCATATGCTCAGTCTATGGGTTATGCTCTAGCTAAAAAGGTTGAAAACTACTTGGCAGTGGACGTAATTCAGTCTGCAACTGGTAATGATGTAAGTTTATCAAGTGATAATACCATAACCTCTGCGTTGCTACGTAGTGGTTTGCAAAAACTGCTTGACGCAGGTTTTGACTATGCTGATGGTGAAACATACTTGTATGCTTCTCCTGCTGCATATATGGGATTACTTGGTTTACAGGATTTCTTTGATTCATCTCGTAGAGGTGATGAGCAGAATCCTAACGTATCTGGTGGCGTAGGCATGATTTATGGAATGCCAACGTTCATTAGTACAGATTGGGATGATGATGGTGGAAGTGGTGATGAAACTGCTTCTATCTTTAAAAAGGAATCAGTGTACATGGCAATGCAAATCGCACCCAGGGTGCAGTCAGCATATGACATAGATCACTTAGCGACAAGCGTGGTTGCCGACATTTTGTTTGGCGCATCTTTGTCACATGGTGCTTCCAGTACATCACTTGGAGTTGTTAACTTTAACAATCCATAATCGATGAAATATGGGTGGATCGTTTGGTCCACCCATTTTTTAAGGAGATAAAATGAAATATTTTAAAAGAAAAGATGGCTCAGTTTTTGGCAAACTAGATAGTATTAGTAAGGAACAAATTGATGCCTACATGAAAGAAGGCTGCGTGCCATGCAACGAAAAAGGCGAAGTTAAAAAGCCTAAAAGAAAACTTTCATTAAAGAAAAAGAAATGAAAACAAACGATTTTTTGTGTCATCGTTGTAACTATAAGTGGGAACAGCTATGGTCCAAAGATGATAAAATACGTTGCCCAAAATGCGGATCATTTAAATTTCGCAAGTT
>VTLG01000069.1_pt1 | contig 33421 bp, 37 predicted proteins | sample 4694571 | NCBI WGS metagenome assembly VTLG01 (sample SAMN12604809, study PRJNA352737) | marine metagenome | biome: ENVO:00000447; feature: ENVO:00000209|ENVO:00000569|ENVO:01000036; material: ENVO:00002151; isolation source: viral sequences binned using virsorter ...
TTACGACGTCTAACCGAATACATCACCATTGCTCTGTGGCAACTAACACTTTTAGATGTGCACACAGAAACCCCAACCTTGGACAGGTACCAGCCGGTCCAGAGTTTAGAGAACTATTTACAGCCAGTCCCGGAAAGATAATGGTAGGTGCAGATTTAAGTGGTATTGAACTACGTATGCTTGCACATTATCTGGGCAGATACGACGATGGTCGATACGCCGATATTTTACTTAACGATGACATTCATCAAGTTAACGCTGATAAAATAGGAATCACCCGTCGACAAGTCAAGACTGTTACATATGCATTCTTGTATGGAGCGGGGAATGAAAAAATAGGTATGAGTTATGATAACTCTTTACAACCCAAGGAAGCCAGAAAAAAAGGACAAGAGATCAGAGAAGCTTACGTATCTGCTATCGAAGGACTCGCCGACTTACTGGGAGCGGTTTCACATAAGGCTACTCAGGGTCACATCATGGCATGTGACGGACGAAGGGTGCTGGTCGATTCACCGCACAAAGGACTGAACTATTTACTTCAGTGCTCAGCCGGAGTTGTAGCAAAACGTTGGATGGTTATTGCCAACGATTTAGTCCAAGTAAAAGCTAGTCAACTGGCATTTGTACATGATGAACTACAGTATGAGTGTGAACAGGACTATGCTGACACTTTGATGGAAACCTTGGAAAATTCAGCAACATTAGCTGGACATTACTATAACTTGCGTTGTCCAATAGCTGCCGAAGCTAAAAAAGGCAAAACATGGGCTGACGTACATTAAATTTATGAAATTATTGATTGATTGCGACTACATTGTATATAAATGTTGTGCAGCAACCGAAACCGAGATAGACTTTGGAGAAGACTTGATCGTTGTGACTTCTAACTTCACAGATGCATATAATTGTGTAAAACGTGAATTAGAAAGAGTACAAAGAGACTTAGGAGGGTTTGACGACCTAATTTTGTTTTTTACAAGTCCTAATAATTTTAGGAAAAAAATTCTGCCTGAATACAAGGGTCATAGACAAAGAAAAAAGCCCTGTGGATTTAAGCGAGTTATAAATAACCTAAAAATAGAATACAAAGTTATTTTAAAAGATACACTAGAGGCAGATGATGCTCTTGGTATCTACGCTACGAAGTTCCCCGGTAATATTATCGTGTCTCCTGACAAGGACATGAGACAGATTCCCGGAAAATTATATGACTTCAATGAAACAGTTGACATCACACCTGAAGATGGTGCTCGTTGGCATCTAATACAAACCTTAGCCGGTGATAACACAGATGGCTACGCAGGCGTCCCCGGTATAGGGGTCAAGAAAGCCATGAAGATCTTTGAAGAAGAAGGATATAGCTGGAAGACAGTGGTAAAAACTTTTGAAGAGAAGGACATGACTGAAGAAGATGCGTTAGTTAATGCAAGACTTGCACGTATATTAACTGTTGATGATTATGACTCAGAAAAAAAAGAACCAATCCTTTGGACTCCCGGAGCCGACTATCGAATTGACGATGCAACAGGAGCTAGACCTGAGACAGATAGAGATACAAATAAATAAACCAGAAGCGAGAAAGGAAGATATAGTTACAGTCTTCATGGCTCTGCAACATCAAAACTTTGTACTACAAAATTGTTTACACAAACTACTACAGAAATGGCAGGAAAAACACCCAATAGAATAGCTAGGACAGGTCGAGTCCAAGCATGGATAGACAATCCCACCAATCGTCTGCCAGTATCATGTACGATATTCAACGTCGACGATAGTATGGAGGGACCAAATGGCATCGAAGCAAGCTGGCGTTTTGTTAGCCATGCTCTACGCTTTGGAGCAGGAGTCGCAGTCCACTTGTCGGACCTTAGACCAAAAGGAACAAAAACAAATAAGGGACCTGATACACTTGTTGCAAGTGGACCAGTCTCATTCGCAAAAATCTACTCAACATTAAATGAAATTCTTAGGCGCGGGGGGACGTACCGGAATGGCGCTTGCGTTCTCCATCTTGATATTACACATCCCGATATTCTTGATTATGTCAACGTTAATAGGTCGGAACTTCCGTGGGTCAAAAGATGTGTTGACCTCACCAGAGAACAGTGGACTAATACAGAAACTGGAACAAAGGAAGCAATCCTACGAGGAATTGCAAAAGGAGATATTTGGCTCAACAAAATAAAACATGACAGAAATGGAAAACGAATCAGGAGCAACGTCTGCCTTGAGGTTTATTTGCCCTCACGCGGAACTTGCCTCTTACAACATATCAATCTCTCAGCCTGTCTTATCGGCGACTTACGACCAAGTTTCCGTGAAGGCATGCAAGAGCTGTGCACTCTCCATGGTAAGACAGGTGTTGGAGAATCTGGAGAATATTTAGAACCAGAATTTGACAGACAGGTTGGACTAGGAATGCTTGGCTTAGCCAACTTCTTAGCTAACAACAATATTAGCTATGCCGAGTTTGGTAAGGCGCTTACAGCAACAAACAATGCTGAGCCTTACGAAGGTTACGCAGGATTAGCAGCACGCGAGCTCTTCCTCGGCATACAAGAAGCTGCTAACATAGCAAGAGAGAACAAGATGGAACGGGCATTTGCTATAGCCCCAACTGCTAGTTGTTCTTATAGAAGTAGAGATATACATGGATTCACTTCTACACCTGAGATAGCACCACCTATTGCACGTACTGTCGATAGAGACTCAGGGGAGTTTGGTGTGGAAACAGTAGAATATGGCAACGTCGAAATCGCATCTGAAGTAGGATGGGATAATTATAAATTAGTAGCAGATCAGATAATGATTATGCTCAACAGAACAGGATTGCTTCATGGCTATAGCTTCAACAGTTGGAGTGACATGGTGACTTACGATGAGGCATTTATAGAAGAGTGGCTTGATAGCCCACAAACTTCTCTCTATTATAGTTTGCAAGTGATGGGAGATACACAGGATAAGACAGATGCTTACGCAGCACTGGATGATACTGCTGTTGATGACTACCTAGCAAGTATAATGAGTAACAAACCAGACGAGATAAGTTGTGACTGTCAACAATAGTCTATCTTTTACTGAGAAAATTTGTTATGTAATAGACGCTCAACTACCGCCAATCATATTGGATGAGATATTAAAGCAAGTCAAAGACCTCGACTACCAAAGGAGTAAGATCGGTGAAGGATTGGAGACTTCTTCTAATAGAACCTCTACTCAATGTTGGTTGTGTTGGGACACATGGATTGCTGGTATCATGCACAACATGTTTATAAGCGCTAATAATGATTATTTTCATTATGAGTTAGATCATTTTGATTCAGGTATACAAGCAACTAAATACCAAGTAGGTCAAGAGTACCAATGGCACACAGATACTGGACAAGGAGATAAGAATGGTAAATTACCAAGAAAACTATCAATGTCCTTTGTATTGGGAGAAGACTTTGAGGGAGGAGAACTAGAAATTTTTTATCCTTCAGATCAAAAAATACTTACCCATAATTTAAAACCCGGTACTGTATGTATTTTTCCAGCTTGGGTATCACACAGAGTTAAACCCGTTACATCAGGAACAAGATATAGTCTTGTTGCTTGGATGAACGGACCAGATTTCAGCTAACCATGAATCCATATATAAAATTATTGTCCCGTAAAAGAACGTGGACACCAGTACAAACATCTAAAGGAAAACTAAAAGAAGGTGCAGAAGAAACCATCTACCGTGCTCTTGCAATACGCCATATGGAGTTACCAGTTGGCGAGTTCATTACAGAAGCACTTGATAAAGAAGTTCCCGACTCTGCCAGAGCACTTCTAGAGTCGAACGTAAAAGACGAGATCAAACATGACCTCGCTCTTGGATACATCACCAACGCACTAGGCGTAGATGATAAAGCCGAAGCCGAAGCATTGCGCTTACGTGCAGCGTGGGAACAACATCCAGACCACACAATCTGCAAGGCGTTAGTAGCAGAGAGAGCAATCTTTTTTGTATTACTACCGTTCTTTAGATTCTGTGGTGACGCAGGATTACGTACAGTATCAGCAGACATCTCTCGAGATGAGCAAGTACACGTAGCAACTAATAGTTTAGTATGTACAGAGCTAGGATTAAAACCTAGTAAATCTCTTGACATGCTACGCAAAGCTACTATAAACTGGGTCATGGAACCACTCGGTAAAAGTGCCGACAGATATTTGGACAAAAAATTTTGGCTCGATGCTAGTGACAGACTAATGTACGAAGGCAAAGCGCCAGAGTTCCAACAAACCAAGGCAGCTAGAATGCCTGCATTCTTTGAACACTCAAATGTCAATCTCCCTCAATACTCTTAAGCTACACAACGATAGACTTGATGAGTTATTAAAAAAATTGGAAGCTGACTTCGGGTGGAAACCTATTCACCCAACAGAATCAATAGAGTCAATCATGTACAGAGCTGGACAAGCGAGTGTGATTGACTACATAAAATCTATAGAAGAGGAAGAAATCTAATGTGTATATTCGGAGGCGGTAACCCCGCACCACCACCACCCGCACCACTACCACCACCACCACCAGTTCCTCCTGCACCTCCTGCACCGTTGCCAACACCTGAGCCAACGGAGAAAGCAGTAAATCCACAGGTAAGGAGAGCTCAATCCAAGAAAGCTAAGGGTGAGTTTGCTTCAGGCACATCACAACTTAGAGTACCTCTTGGTTCAAAAGTTAACACTGGACAATCAGGTCCAGCCGGAGGAATTAATCAATGATAACAGCACGTAAGAGATATGAACAATTAGCTACAGGTCGTAGAGATTTTCTAGACAAAGCAGTTGAGTGTTCAGAACTTACGTTGCCTTATCTAATCCAAGACGATCTATCGTCTAAACCAAACCACGAATCTCTGAAAGTACCATGGCAAAGCATAGGTAGTAAGTGTGTAGTTACTCTTGCAGCAAAACTTATGCTTGCTATTCTTCCTCCCCAGACCAGTTTCTTTAAGCTACAGCTACGAGAAGATAAACTGGGTGAGGAGTTTACGCCAGAGGTAAAAGGAGAGTTAGACCTATCCTTCTCCAAGATGGAGAGAATGATAATGGAATATATCGCAGCCTCAAATGACAGAGTAACTATTCATCAAGCACTCAAGCATTTGATCGTTGGCGGTAACGCCCTTATATTTATGGGTAAAGATGGTCTAAAAAATTATCCTCTTTCAAGGTACGTTGTTTCTCGTGATGGAAACGGTAACGTTATAGAGATAGTTACAAAAGAACTAATCAATAGAAAGGTAATGGAAGTCGATGTCCCGGACCCACTACCAAACACAGGGATAGATGAGACTAAAACCACGGACAAGGATGACATTGAAGTATACACTTGTGTCAAATTAATAGATGGTAGGTGGGTATGGTACCAAGAAGCATTCGATAAGATACTTCCCGGTAGTCGTAGTACCGCACCTAAAAATGCAAGTCCTTGGTTAGTGCTCAGGTTTAATACAGTTGACGGAGAAGACTATGGTAGAGGCAGAGTCGAGGAGTTCCTCGGAGACCTTAAGACAGTTGAGGGATTATCTCAAGCGCTTGTTGAAGGCGCAGCAGCAGCCTCGAAAGTAATCTTTTTAGTTAGCCCATCATCCACAACTAAGCCACAGACTATTGCTAAGGCTGGCAATGGTGCCATTGTATCTGGACGTGCAGAAGACGTACAGGTAGTACAAGTGGGCAAGACAGCCGATTTCTCTACTGCTGCAAACATGGCTAATCAGATAGAGAAAAGATTACTCGAAGCATTCTTAGTGATGAACATAAGACAAGCGGAACGAGTAACCGCAGAAGAGGTACGACTCACACAGTTAGAACTTGAACAACAGCTAGGTGGTATATTTAGTTTGTTGACTATTGAGTTTCTAATACCTTATCTAAATCGTACACTCTTAGTTCTACAACGTAGCAATGAGATACCTAAGCTACCTAAAGATATAGTCAGACCTACAATCGTAGCTGGTATAAATGCATTAGGTAGAGGACAAGATAGAGAATCATTGACACAGTTTATTGGTACTATTGCACAAACATTAGGACCAGAAGCATTAATGAAGTTTGTAGAACCTCTTGAAGCAATCAAGAGACTAGCAGCAGCTCAAGGTATTGACGTACTAAATCTTATTAAGACTCAGGAACAGATAGACCAAGAGATGCAGCAACAGATGCAAGCACAACAGCAACAAGCTCTAGTGCAACAAGCTGGTAAGTTTGCTGGTAGTCCTTTAATGGACCCAACTAAGAACCCAGACATACAAGCAGAAATGCAAGAAGAAGAACCACCTATTGAGGAATAATGGCAGAAACCTTATCGTATGAAAATGCTCCAGACACAGAAGTTCTTTCACCTGAAGAACAGGACTCTCTTCAAGTCGGAGAAAAGTTAGTAGCAGAACAAGAAGGGCTACTAGCAGGAAAATATAACAGCCCAAAAGAGCTGGAAAAAGCATACTTAGAGTTACAAAGTAAACTTGGAAAAGGAGAAACACAAGCTGAGCAAGGAGAAACAGAAGGAGATGATTCGGAATTATCTGAGGAAGCTCCTGAAACTTCACCAGCATATGACCTAATAATGCAAGCGTCAGAGGAGTACTACGGAAACGAAAACACTCTCTCACCAGAAACTATTGAAAAGTTTTCAGAAATGAGTAGCACTGATTTAGTTAACGCTTATGTTCAGTCAATAAAAAACAACCCTGCTGCACAACAACAGCAGGAGGTAGACATACCTGACGCACAGGTAAATCAAATACAAAACTCTGTTGGTGGCGAAAAGCAATATACTAATATTGTATCTTGGGCTGCTAACAACTTACCTGAAAAACAGGTATTAGCTTATGACAATCTAGTTGCTTCAGGAAATGTAGAAGCTATTAACTTAGCTCTTGCAGGATTGAAAGCACAATATGATGATGCATTTGGTAGTGAGGGAAGAACACTACAAGGTAGATCTCCTCGCAATAGCGATGGTGTATTTAGATCACAAGCTGAATTAATATCAGCTATGAGCGACCCTCGTTATGAAACTGATGAAGCATATAGAGATGAAGTCATTGACAAATTAAACGCATCAGATATTAATTTCTAATGACAAACAAAAAAAACTCTTATAAAGACTTTGGCAACATGGCTAAAGAATTTGGTAGTAACTGGAAAAAAATAAAAGAAGCTGCCAAGAAAAAACAAAAGCTCTACGATCAATATAAATGAGAACTAGAGATTTAGACACACTACTCGAAAACGAGTATCCTTACGAACCACCTATTCAATTAATCGAAATGTCACACCACAACACCAACCCAATCTTTACACATGAAGCAGAACGTTTTAACGGCTGGGCAGCGATGCTTGGCTTTGTTGCTGCTGTCGGTGCTTATATCACCACTGGTCAGATTATCCCCGGCGTATTCTAAGCCGAGGCAAATTCCTCCATATAAGTGGAAGATGACTTGCTTTGATTTTATTCAAGCAAGGCACAAAGTTCTTCTGGATGCGGACCTTCCTATGGTGGAAAAATATAAAGTCATCCAATTTTTCCTCTCTAAAGTCGAAGAGGAATGCGACAACATACATTCAAGCTAATCACAAATGGCAGCAATCTCATTACAAAGAGACACTACTACCAACTGGGAGAAGTTTTGTAACTGGGTCACTAGCACAGACAACCGCCTATACGTAGGTTGGTTTGGTGTGCTAATGATTCCATGTTTACTAGCAGCTTCCACATGTTTCATACTCGCCTTTATCGCAGCACCGCCTGTCGATATAGATGGCATACGTGAGCCCGTTTCCGGCTCGTTATTATACGGAAACAATATTATATCTGGAGCAGTAGTCCCTAGCTCCAACGCAATCGGACTGCACTTTTACCCAATCTGGGAAGCTGGCACTTTAGACGAGTGGTTATACAACGGCGGACCATATCAACTTATCGTCTTTCATTTTTTGATAGGCGTGCTTGCATACGCAGGCAGACAATGGGAACTATCATACAGACTAGGTATGAGACCATGGATATTTGTGGCATACACAGCTCCAGTCTCAGCAGCTCTAGCAGTATTTTTAGTGTACCCTTTCGGACAAGGGAGTTTTAGTGATGGTATGCCTCTTGGTATTTCTGGTACTTTTAACTTCATGTTTGTATTTCAGGCAGAGCACAATATCCTTATGCATCCGTTCCACATGCTCGGTGTTGCTGGGGTATTCGGTGGAGCTTTGTTCGCTGCTATGCACGGAAGTTTGGTTACTTCCTCTATTATTAAAGAGACGACAGACGATGTATCGCAGAACTATGGTTATAAGTTCGGGCAGGATGAAGAGACATATAATATTGTCGCTGCACACGGGTACTTTGGGAGACTAATTTTTCAATATGCTTCTTTCAATAATTCTCGTGCTTTACATTTCTTTCTTGGTACTTTCCCCGTGGTTGGCATATGGCTTACCTCCATGGGAATCTGCACTATGGCTTTCAACCTTAATGGTTTTAACTTTAACCAGTCAGTAGTTGATGTCAATGGAAAGGTAATCCCTACATGGGCAGATGTACTAAACAGAGCTAACCTTGGTTTCGAGGTAATGCATGAGCGTAATGCTCACAACTTTCCACTTGACTTAGCTTCAACAGAGGCTACTCAAGTTGCACTATCAGCACCATCAATAGGATGAGTCATCAATCAGATAAGATGAAAGCAAGCATCACCAGCTATGGTTTCTATAAAGAAGAAGAAGAAAAAAAGAAAGAAACTGATAAAGAACTTTCTGATAATTCTGACGACAATAACTAATATCTTTATTATCTCCGGTGTCACTCGACACTGGAGTCCACCTACTCACAACAATGAAATTAATAGAAGACTCTATTAGTAATCCTTTATATGAAAAGTGTGTAAAGGAAATACATAAAAAGACAACTGAAAACTGTTGGTGCTCTAGCACTTTACTTTGGGGTTCTGATATAAAGAACGGTATTGTTGGTAGCTGTATTGCTACTCCTGTATCAGACACAATACGTAATTTATTAGAAGAAGAATTAAAATCATATCTTCCAAATTATGATAAGTTGCTATGTCAATATTACATTTGGCAACCTCAGTCTGGAATCAGTTGGCATAATGATTATGAATCTAATAGATTATTTGGTGCCACTTTATATCTAAATGAGCAATGGCATCCTGATAATGGAGGATGGTTTATTTGGAAAGATGATAATGGTTATCATACAATCCTTCCTAAGCAAAAGGTTTTAGTAGTTAATGATAATTATGAATACCATTGTGTTACGCCAGTTGCTTTAGGTTTTCGTTGTACAATTCAAATATGGGGTACAAATAATTAATGACCTTCCACCAAATATTTCCAGAGATAGTTTATCAAGCACGTATTAATGACTATGAATTAATAAAAGAAAAATTTGCCAGTAAAATAATTAACCGATACAAGGCTTCTTCGGACGAAAAAGCTCCTTGGGCTACGTTATGTAATACATGGCAAGTAAATGCAGATGAACAAATAAACCAATTATTTACTGATTACTTTCAAGAACATGTATACGCATGGTTTAAAGAATTTTGTTTTCCTAGAGTAGACTTTAAAGTTGCTTCATGGGTCAATGTTCATACATGGGAAAGTTATCAAGAAACCCATTACCATATGGGAGACCATTGTATTTTATGTGGTACATATAATCTTCAATTAAATAAAAAAGATTCTTCTTTAATATTTATAAACGAAGTACCTGATTATCAAGATGTTCTTTGTCAAGAAAATATTAAAGCAGAGCATCACTCGTTGAAAGATGACTCGCGTAAAATACTAGATATAACAGAAGGTGATTTAATTTTATTTCCTCCACACCAAAAACACTGTGTCCCATGTGCATCAGAGAAACATGATGGATATAGAATAACAATTTCTTTTAATGTCTGTAAAAGGTATGAATAAATTTGTACCACCTCATTGGAATCCTAATAATGTTAAGTTTCCTGATAAAGATATTGATGAAATGATAGGTCTATTTAAAGAGATAGTTCCTAAACAAAATTATAATTATTCTAGTTTCTGGAATAAATGTAATCCAGAAGTTAAATGGTTACCTCGTTATAAAGAAATTATAAAAGACGTACTAGACCACATGGGAGTACATAGATACTCTGAATATACTTTTAATTATTGGGGACAGTTATATCTAAATGACGATTTACATGGTGTTCATCATCATTTCCATGAAGCTGTTGATGACAAGGTAGATCTTAGCTTTGTACATTTTGTACGAGTTGATAAACCTTTGTTTAGGTTTGTTAATCGTAAAGGAGATTATTACATTCCAAAACAAGAGGAAGGTGATTTACTTTGGTTCCCATCATGGGTATGGCATGAAGTCATCCCTAACAAATCAGATAAAGAAAGATTTATTGTTGCTGGGAATATAAGCATTAAATATATGACATGTCCAAAATAACGTCCGTTCATCCCTCCGGGGACGCATGACGACTAAGCATGGAACGGGGCTTAGTATATGGAGATAACCATGAAAGTTACTTTCGTATATCGTGGCATTGCTTACACAAAGGTAATCGGTTAAAGCCGACGAGGGAGGTGCGAAGCCTCCCATACCAATTTGGCTAAAGCCCTCTAAGGAGGATACCTTTATGCCGTCGACGGTGGGAAAAGACCACGAATCTCAGTGAGTCCAATTAAGACTCCTACATTTTTACGCGTAAGAACGATAGTTAATACCTTCAAAATTTAACAAAATAATGGCACATCAATCCAGTGACCTAACGACTTCATTAACACGTCCGGGTCAATCTAATAGTACTGGTGATGCACGCGCACTCTACCTTAAATTGTTCAGTGGCGAGATGTTCAAAGGCTTCCAGCACGAGACAATCGCTAGAGATCTCATTATGAAGAGAACTCTTAAGAACGGTAAGAGTATGCAGTTCATCTACACCGGTAGAACAACAGCCGAGTATCATACACCCGGCAACAGCATACTAGGTAACTCCGATGGAGCACCTCCAGTAGCTGAAAAAACCGTGACAATCGACGACCTATTAATCAGTTCAGCCTTCGTGTATGAGCTCGATGAAACACTTGCTCACTACGAATTGAGGGGTGAAATTTCTCGTAAGATCGGTTATGCACTTGCAGAAAAGTATGACAAATTAGCTTTCAGAGCTATTGCTAAAGGTGCAAGACAAGCTTCTCCTGTAACAAAGGCAAACTTTGTAGAGCCCGGTGGAACACAAATCAGAGTTGGTTCAACAACTAATGATTCTGATGCTTTCAACGCAGGCAACTTAGTTAATGCTTTCTATGATGCAGCAGCAGCTTTAGACGAAAAAGGAGTTTCTAGTGCAGGCAGAGTAGCCGTACTAAACCCTCGTCAGTACTACGCACTTATACAGGATATCGGTTCTAACGGTCTAATCAATAGAGACGCTCAAGGTACTGCATTGCAGTCCGGAAACGGAATTATTGAGATCGCTGGTATTAAGATATTCAAGTCAATGAACATACCATTCTTATCTAAGCATGGTGTAGCTTATGGTGGTACTACAGGTGAGACATCTCCTTCTAACTTAGGTTCACATGTCGGCACAGCGATTGCAGACGGTAGAGCTTCAGTAACTGGTATCAACAACAACTATGGTAATGCAACTGACTTTAACAAGTCATGCGGTCTTATCTTCCAGAAAGAGGCAGCAGCAGTTGTAGAGGCTATAGGTCCACAGGTACAGGTTACAAGTGGAGACATATCCGTGGTATACCAAGGCGATGTGATATTGGGACGCATGGCTATGGGGGTAGACTTCCTAAACCCAGCAGCAGCAGTTGAACTTTATGTAGGTGCTACAGCGCCATCAGCATTCGGTACAACATACCCAGCTAACGCTTAATTTTTATTCTTTATACGGGACCTTCGGGTCCCTTTTTTTTTATCTATGACTACACCAATAGCAACCGATACCGAACTATCCGCAGTTAATTCTATCTTGGGTAGCATAGGTCAGTCACCTATAACACAACTAAAAAATACAACAGGTGCATTAATTAGTACAAACCCAGAAATATCATTTATATATAATTTATTAGTGGAAACTGTAAAAGATGTATTAAATGAAGGGTGGCACTTTAACACTGAATATGGTATTAAAATCAGTCCTGATACAAACAAAGAGATTAGCATTCCTAGTTCATACTTACGCTACGACGTACATGATGGGCAGACAAGTAGACTTCTTGATGTAGTAAAGAAGGGTAATAAACTCTACGACAAAGTAAAACATACATTTGAATTTACAAGTGATGTGTTAGTAGATGCAACTTATCTTTACGATTTTGAGGATATACCTTCTGCATTTCAAAGATATATCATAGCTAAGGCATCTACTAGAGCAGCTACACAATTAGTTGGTGACGCTAATCTTGCTAGATTATTACAAACTCAAGAAGCACAAACCAGAGCAAGTGTTATGGAATATGACACACAACAAGGAGATCATAGTTTCTTCGGATTTAAACACGAACAAAACTACGACGCCTATCAACCTTACAAAGCATTAATTAGATAATGGCAAGTGTTACACAATTAGTACCTACATTAACCGGTGGCGTTTCTCAACAGCCAGATGAACTAAAAGTTCCGGGACAGGTTAATGTCGCAAACAATGTTTTACCTGATGTAACACATGGTTTACTTAAACGTCCCGGTGGAAAATTAATATCTTCTCTTAGTGATGGAACTAACAACTCAACTTCTAATGGTAGATGGTTTCATTATTACAGAGATGAAGACGAACAGTATATAGGTCAAGTCAGCAGGGCTGGTGATATAAATATGTGGAAGTGTAGCGACGGTTCAGAAATGACTGTTACAGGTGCTACAACAGCTATGACTAACTACCTCACACATTCTAATGATGAGGACATACAAACACTAACCATCAACGATTTTACGTTCTTAACTAACAGAACTAAGACTGTTGCTATGGCTAATACTATAGAACCTTTAAGACCTCCAGAAGTATTTATAGAACTAAAAACAATAAAGTACGCAGCTCAGTATTCTGTAAATTTATTTGATTCTACATCTACACAAACAATTTCTACAGCAACTAGAATCAGTGTGGATTTAGTTAGATCTAGTAATAACTATTGCACCAGTGATGGTCATATGGATACTCATGTAAATAGAGTAAATAATACTACTAGGTGTGATGATGATGCAGGGTCTGGGTCAGATGACTTAGGTCCTAATGTAGGAACTAGAATATTTGAAGTAACAAGTGGCGGTACTTTAGTTGATAATGATGCTGTAGGTGGTGAATTATCTAGTGGAAGTCAAAGTGACCAAAATTTTAGTTATCAAGTAAACATATATAACTCATCTGGTACAGCAGGACAAACAGGTAGATCTAATTTATATTTTAGAATTACTACCACAGGGCAGTCTACGCCCGTAGGAGCCGGTTCAAACGTAGAATATAGGACAAGGTATAGCACGACAAACGACCTCCTCTACGGGGGCGAGGGATGGCAACAGGGTGATTATTTCTATGTGTACATGAAAGATGGTTATTATAAGGTAACTATTGATGAAATAAGTACATCACAAGTACAAGCTAACCTTGGATTAATTAGACCTAACCCCACTGCTTTTGACACTAAGACAACAGTAACAGCAGAATCTATACTTGGTGCTCTTAGAACAGATATATTAGCTACAGGAAACTTTAATTCTGTAGAACAAATAGGTAATGGTCTTTATATTACCAGAGCTTCTAATATACAAAATGGCGTCGAACAGAATACCTTTAACGTTTCTACACCGGTTAGTGATTTAATAAATGTAGTAGCTGGTGAAGTGCTTACTGTAGATGACTTACCACGCCAATCAAAACATGGATTTGTTGTAAAGGTAGCTAACAGTGCAAACGACGAAGATGATTACTACCTAAAATTCTTTGCTAACAATGGTTTTGATGGTGAGGGTGTATGGGAAGAATGTGTAAGACCGGGAGATAAAACTAATTTTGATGCTTCTACTATGCCATTACAGTTAGTTAGAACTAACGCTACGACATTTACTTTGTCAGAAGTAGCATGGGAAGGTGCACAAGTAGGTAATACTGACCCTGATGGTACAAACCCACAATCTTCTTTCGTAGGAAAAACTATCAATAAGATGGTATTCTTTAGAAATAGATTAGTAATGCTTAGTGATGAGAATGTAATTATGTCTCGTCCGGGAAACTTTTTTAATTTCTGGGCTAAGACTGCACAAACATTTTCTAACGTAGACCCTATAGATTTATCATGTAGCTCTACATATCCAGCTATTGTTTTTGATGCAATACAAGTCAATACAGGTTTAGTTATATTTACAAAAAATCAACAGTTTATGTTGACTACAGATAGTGATATACTAAATCCTAACACAGCAAAAATAAACAGACTTGCTTCTTACAACTTTAATCATAAAACTAATCCAGTTAACTTAGGAACTACTATAGGATTTTTAGATAATGCTAATAAATATAGTAGATTCTTTGAGATGTCGCAGATTAGGAGAGAAGGAGAACCAGACGTTGCAGAACAAAGTAAAGTAGTATCTCAGTTATTCGAGAAAGATTTAAAAATTATATCTAATTCTAGAGAAAATGGATTGATATTATTTAGCGAAGAAGATACACCTACCTTATATGGGTACAGATATTTCACTTCAGGTAATGAAAGAATACTACAAGCATGGTTTCAGTGGACTTTAACAGGCACTGTTCAATATCATTGCATGTTAGACGACGCATTATATGTAGTAGTAAGAAATAACAGTAAAGATCAGTTACTTAAATATTCTATTAAATTAGATGATAACGGTCATTTTGTAACTGCCGGAGAAGATTATCCTATACACTTAGATCATTGTACAAGTGTTACTACAGGTGGTGGTACTTATAATAGTACAACTAACAAAACTACCTTTGCAAAACCTACAGGATTTGAAAGCTCTAGTAATATTGCAGCTTACGATACTGACTCTGGAACTAACTTAGGTAGATTTGCAGATGTAACAGTTAACGGTTCTAACTTAGAAATAACAGGAAACTGGTCTGGAGAAACATTCCTTATTGGATATCAATTTGAAATGCAACTAGAGTTACCTAAAATTTTCTTTACTTATAGAGCTGGTAATGCTACTAGAAGAGATACAAGATCTGATCTAATAGTACATAGAGTTAAATTTAACTTTGGACAAGTTGGATTTTACCACATAGAAGTAAATAGAATAGGTAAACCTTTATTTACTCAAGAAGTAGAATCAACTCCCGCAGATGCTTATAATGCAAACAATGTAGGTTTTGTACCAGATGTAACAGGAGTAGTACCTTGTTATGAAAGAAATAAGAACTTAATAATTACTGTAAAATCTAAACACCCCTCACCAGCTACGATAGTTTCGTATCAGTGGGAAGGTAAGTACACTAATAAAAATTACACACGTGTCTAAATACATTCACCCAGCAACATTGGAGGCTGCTATTGCAGTGGCTTCCAATTTACTACCGGATGACTACAGAGAAATAACCGAAGGTCATGGACATGACCCTGAGAATGCATTAGTTGTAGGAATAAATAACTGCGACTCAGTGTATTTTAAGGTACCTGATGGTCAATTAGCAGGCATGGCAGGAGTATCTCCAGATGGAAAGATTTGGATGGTATGCACGCCTGCAATAGAAAACTACCCTGTTACGTTTGCTAGAGAAGCAAAAAGATATGTAGAGGGTAGAAAAGAAAAGTTATTATGGAACATTGTGGACAAACGCAATAAAGTACATATTAAACTACTGAGATTCCTAGGGTTCAAATTTCTAAGGGAAGTAAAACACGGACCTAATCAATTATCATTTATGGAGTTTTGCCGTGGCAATATCAGCTATACTCGGAGCGGGTAAAGCTATTCTCGGTGGCATAGGTCAAGCCAAAGCAATTAAAGCTGAGAATGCTAGAAGAATAAGAGAGTATGAACGTGCCATAGAAATGCGTAAGCGTAACTGGTACCAGCAACTTTCTGTTTATAGCGCTAAAGTTAACAAATATAATATAGATCTAAACGAAAATGATCTAGCTGCACAACGTGGTTATGCTAAGGCACAGTCTAGTTTACGTGCTTTAGGTGGTAGAGTAACAGCAGAAAACGAAGCAAGTTTTAGAAAACTTGTATCAAAAAAATTAGGAAGAGCTAGAGCTAGTGGTCAAACTGGTAGAGGAGTAGCAAGAGGTGAACGTTTAGATGTTGCTGAATATTTAAGAGGCACTGGTAGACGAGCTTATGGTGTTTCTATGGGTAGAGAAAAGTTTAAAGAAAATGTAGAAGGCATTAGAAGAAAACAAGTTAGTGCTCGTAGAGGTTTATTTTCTCAAGTAGCACTTCAACCAGTACCTTCCTTAGCACCTAATCCTCCAGAACTAAGAGGCACAGGTATGACTATGATGAATGCTTTTATGGGAGCAGCAACTTCTTTAGCAAGTGGTTTTGGAGGTAAAGATATGGGAGCACCTACTGGTGACGATTACTCAGCTTTCAGTACAGAGTTTGATGTAAACTATGACTTTACTTCAGACATGGGAGGTGTTGGTACTTTCAGTCCTTTCGATATGAATGTAAATGCAATGCCTGATTATAATTTTACACCTATACCATTTGACTATAGTTCATATCAATCATATGGCGCATTTTAAATTATGACAGACTCATTTCAAGGCGGTTCCTTTGAACCCGAAAAGTCCGAAGATTATGTAGCTCCTTTAATTACTAGCTACAAAGAAATCAACGAGGGCATGAATAATTACTGGTCACAAGAACTAAGTAATTACAAAAACGCAGCAACAGATGCTGGTAAAGATATGATGCTACTAGCCAATATGTCTGGAACCCTTGGGGACTTCTTCAAACAAAAAGAAGAAGAAAAACGGGAGGAGGACATTGCTAAAGGTTATGAGTGGTATTATGAAAATGGTTTTAGCAACGAAGAACTTAATGCTTACAGAGAAGCTAAAGCTGGTATTGTAGAAGATGGTATAGCTATAGACGAAGCTGCTTCTAAATGGACGTCTGGTGGTGGTGACATCTGGACTTCTGAAGAGTTCAGAAAGATGAACCCAGCTATGAGACAAGGAGCTGTAACAGCTTATGCTAGATCAAGACTTGCAGAATATAATCCTAAAGGTGACCCTAGATTAAAAGGGGCTACAACTTATCAAGAATATAAAGCTGCTGAAGCTGTATATAACAGAGAGTTTTTTAGAAAGTTTAAAGGTATAAACCCTGTACTTTTACAAGAAGAGGGTATATACGAAAAACAACGCGACCTACAACAAGATGCATACAGTACTTGGACAACAGGTAGAGAAGAAGAGATTGATACACAACGTAAACAGATCGCTCAATCTAACTTTGTTAAGTGTGTAAACTCAAAAGGTGGCGGTAGTTGTTTTATACAATATGTAAATGAACGTGGTCCTTTCGTACAAAATGGTCCAGCAAGAAGAGAAGCAATAGAAATAGCTAAGAATCTAGCTGACAGTGGTCTGATGACAGACAACATGATTAAGGAGATGAAAGCTAAAAATGACAAGAATAAATTTACTAGCTTTGCTGATGGTAAAGAGTATTATTACAGTGATTATTTTGCAGCAGACATTGTTGAAATAGAACAGAAAAAAGCTGACTTTGAAAACGAAAAGTACAGACGTGAAAAAACAGGACTAGAGATAACACATAGAAACCAAACAGATGGGTTATTAAAAGAGCTAACACCTGAAGATGGCTTTACATTTGAAGAAGGATTTACTCAAGAAGATTTAGATAAATTTAAAAATCTAAAAGCTAACCAATTAGGTAGTGGTAACTACGACGGTAGAATCGACACTATTCTTAAAGAGATGAGCGAAGATAAAAACCAACTAAAAGCTTCAAAACAAGAAGCATTAGAATTAGCTAAGAAAGGTTTATTAACCAAAGATAAACTAGCTACTTTCCCTGTACTTGTTGCATCTGATGGTAATTTGCAGAATATTGCTGCTACTATTGACGCTGGTAATGGTCAAGGTAAAGAACATAAAACTTTATTAGAAACATTTATTAGTTCTGAACTGAGTGTAGGTAAAGGTACATTTGGTCAAAAACAAGTAGCTAGATGGGCTAAAGCAGAATATGCAAAAAAGGTAGAAGCATATACTGGTAAGGTAGACAACCCACATGAGTTAGCTTACCAAGATGTTTTAAATACATTAAACAGTGCTGTAGAAGCTAACAATGCTGGTAAAGATCATTTCTTACGTAAAGCACCCGGAAAATGGCAAATAGAAACAAACTTTGGTGATGACTTTGTAAAAGTAAAAACAGAAAATTTAGAAGATTTCCAAGAATATAGAGAACAAATTAAAACTATACCTAATGCTGTAAGTACAACACCAATGTTTAAACCTACATTTTTAGAAAGTTTTAATGAAACATTTGGTAGTTCTGCTGGAACTATTCCACAAAAAGCACACACTATTGCTGAAATACATAATGCTATGTATCCTAATGATAGAATAGATGCTTTTGAAGTTATACAAAGACAACGTAAACTTGTTGGTTTAGAACCTTTAACAGTACCAGCATTCTTAAAAGACTATAGAGATCTTGACCCTAAAGAAATAAAGAAGTACGAACAATATAAAACACCTAACACAAACGTACGTGTTAACGCAACCTCTGGTAAAGAAAATATAAATCTTATACCATTCAATCAAGGAGACTTGTTTAAAGAATATGCAGAAGCTAACGGCTCAACGTTTGCTGAATTTGCTGCTGCAATGGAAATATTACCTAAATTGGATTTAGACTTTGGAGTAGAAAATCCTTTTGAACAGCTAGACGATTATGAGTTTCTTGAGTACAATAAAGCATTATTTAAGTATAGTGGCGGTACTAATAAAGAAGCACTAGCTAATACAATAAGAAAAGACTTTAAGTAAAATGAACGACGAAGTATTGAATGAGATAGAAAACGTAGCCCCTATTATTACAGAAGAAGCTAAAAAGCTGTTTGCTGAACAAGACGCCGAATTAGGAATCAATCAGCCAACAACTGTAGACCAAGGTCAGGGACAACAAACTACTACAGATCAATCTCAACAGGTTTCTACGGAAACAACACAACAACAAGAATCTACACCTAAAGAAGAACCAAAACCAAAGAAAGAACCTAAGTCAGAATTAGACGCTAAAGTCGAAGCTTATAGAGAACAGGTTAAAACAAATTTTTCTAAAAGTTTTAGTAGTCAATCAGGTAATGTATTAAACCCTCTTAACTGGGCTAATTACCCTGCTGCTGCTGGAGCTGGTTATGTAGATTTTTTAACAGACACTGTAAACCTTATACCGGGAGTAAACTTACCTAAGTTACCTAAGTACGAAAGTGCTAGTTTACAAGGTGTAAGACAAATGGCTTCTATTATTATACCTTCATTAAGTATAGGTGGACTTTTAAAAAGAGGAGGAGCCAGTATTCATGCAAAAACAAAATGGGCATTAGGTGACAAACGACTTATGAAGTGGTTTGGTAGTGCTGGTATTGATGCAGCCTCTGGTGCAATAGTAGACCAAGTTATAGAGTTTAACGAGTTTGAAGATAACGCAACTGGTTCACTGAAAAAGATGTGGCCAACCACCTATGGATGGATACCTGACGACATTGCTACACTTGATAGCGATAGCCCAGAAACTAAAAGAATGAAAAATAGAAATGAAGGCATAGGTCTTAGTTTCTTTGGTGATTTCTTATTAGGAGCTACTAAAATAGCTAGAGCTATGAAGAATATAGATGATGCAACTAAGTGGGTACCTAAGAACGAAAAAGCAAAAGAGTTTGTAAAAAAAACTTGGAAATATGCTAGTGGTGATGCAGGCGAAGAAATAACTGTTAATAACGCTAAACGTGTACAAGAGTTTAATGAAATAGGTAAACGTAATTTATCTCTAGCTACAGATGCAGATGGTAATATTAACTTAGACGCACCAATAAAAGGTGTACATGATGTATATGATGACTACGAAGTAGGTTTTAGAACAACCGACCCCGGAGGTATTGTAGCTGCGTCAGTTGACGTTGTACGTATTAATAAAAATATTGACAGTGTACATGGTAGCGTAGGTAGTGTGTTTTCTGACTCTGCATTAAAAGAAGGTCTTAACCTTGATGATGCTGGATTAGGAACTATGAGAGAGTTATCTAAAGATTTAAAATTAGATATCGAATGGCACTCACCTAATGGTCCAAAAATAACACATGCAGACGTAGTTAAGAATGGTGAAGACTTAGCAGCAGCTTTGTATGATATGGATGTAGACGAGATGAAGCGTGTTATAGACAACTTCTCTGGTGTAGATGTAGACTCAGGAACTAGAGTATTAAACTCTGAAGGTTATGTTGGTGTATTTAATGCTATCAAAAAATACTTTGATGACTACATGAATATGGACTTAGCTCGTGCTCAAGCTTATGTTGGTAAGTCTATGGCTGACCAAGTAAAAGATATGGCAGAAGGCGCTAGATTAATGAATGGTACTGCTGCTGTACAACAAGCACAAGAGCAAGTTTTAGATCGTTTACAATATCTAATGAATATTAAAGGTCAAACATCTTACGCAAGAGGTAGGGCACTTAATATGATTAACCTTTGGAACCGCATGAAGAAGTTAGACTTCAAAAATCATGGTGGTAAGAAGAAGGTTATGGAAAATGCTATGACTTTTATAAAAGAAAATAGTGAAGAGACAATAGCTAATTTAAAAAATATAACAAAAGAATCTGCTGATACTATCGAAACTATACGTCAAATAAATGCAGAGCGACCAGAAATGTTAAAACCATTAATGTTAGCTTATGAGTTTACTGACGGTAAGGTTAATAACATAGCCGAACTAAATACATATTTTAGAAATTCTACTGCTATAATGCGTAAAGCATTTATTGATAGAAACCCTGAATATGAATCATTATTTATGCAAGGTGTTTGGTCTAATATATACAACTCTACTTTGTCAGCTATTGGTACACCACTAAAAGCTGCTGCGTCTAACTTAGCTTTAATGATAGAAAGACCTATTGCTACATTAGCCGGAGCTATAATGGAGAGAGATGTAGATATTATGAGAAGAGCCAGTTACATGTACTTTGGAGGTATAGGTGACACTATGCAAAAATCTTTCGATCACATGAGACTTGTGTTTCGTAAAGCATGGACAGACCCTAACTCTGTAGGTTATGTAATGAGAGAAGATATTGCAGTTAAGAATGAAGGTCAAATAAAAGCTCTTAGAGCATTTGCAGATGCACAAGAACAGTCAGGTAACTTTGGTCCTGCTGGTATTGTTGATAGAATAGAAGCTATGAATGATATAGCTAATCATCCATGGTTACGTTTTAGTGCTAACTCTATGACAGCGTTTGACGGATTTACTAGAGCGTTTATTGGAGCTATAGAAACTAGAGGTAAAGTATATGACGATTTAATAAAAAGACAAGGTAAGAAACCATTGTCAGGTAAAACTATTCAAAGGATGAATAAAAAATACTACAGAGAATTGTTTGATGATAATGGAATGATTACAGATCAAGCTGTAGAATTTGCATCTAAAGAAATAGCTATGAACCTAGACAACCCTGCTGTTGATAGTTTTAACGCTATTATTAAACGTTTTCCACTACTTAGACCTTTCTTCATGTTTCCTCGTACTGCAACAAACATGATTAAATTTACTGGTTCACATAACCCAGTAGGTTTGTTTTTTAAATCAGTTAATGAGTATGCAGAACCATTTTCTAATCAATCAATAAGCAATGTTAAAAGATTACTAGAACAAAGAGGTGTTACTGGTTTAGCTGATGACAAATTAGAAATGGCGTATGAAACAATACGTGCAGAATTAAAAGGTAGAAAAGCTATAGGTTTTTTTGCTATGTCAGGTGCAGCATTAATGTTTACCTCTGATAGATTACATGGTAATGGTATTTACGATAAGACCAGACAACGTACTAGAAACCAACTTGGTTGGCAACCTAGAAGTTATAAAGGTTGGGATGGTAAATGGTATAGCTATGAAGGTTTAGGAGCTATAAGTGATTGGATTGCAGTTATGGCTGATATTATGGATAACTTTGACACTCCTATGTCTGATGGAACTTTAGATACTAATGGTTTAGATGTTGCTATGCAAAAGATGATGTATGTGATAGGTGCTAACTTAACAAACAAAACATTCTTAGCTGGTATAGAACCATTGTACGACGTACTACAAGGTAACCCAAGTGCAACAGCTCGTTGGACTGCAAGTTTTGGTAGTAGTCTTGTACCGGGTAGTGGACTTAGAAATGAACTATCTAGATTAATGAGTCCCGGAATCAAAGAAGTAGAAAACGAAGTAACACAACTTATTGCTAACAGAAACCCCGGTATGAAAGGAAATCTTCCTGCTGCATATGATTGGGTAGATGGTGGTAAAGTTAGAGAACCAGACAGTTTCTGGACAAGAGCATGGAACGCCTACGCACCTGTATTTAAGGTACGAGATGGTATGTCTCCAGAAAAACAATTTCTTATAGATGTAGAGTTTGACGGCAGACCACAGTTAAATACTGATGGTAATGGTGTTGATTTAAGTCCATCACAAAGATCAGAAGTTACTAGATTAATGGGTGAAGATAAAATCTTTAAAAAAGCCATTAATAAAATTATGAACTCTGCTGATGGTAAAAGATTTAGAAAAGCATATAAAGAAGCTTCTGAAACTGGTGCACAAATAGATAGAAAACAATTTATATTATTACATCAAAGATTACGTGAAGCATTATCAGATGCACAAGAGTTCGCTTTAGGTCGAATAGCGGAACGAAATATCGTTGATACAAAACAATTTTATAATCAAAAAATAAAAGACGCCACCGAACTTGGAGATGTAGATGAAATTCGTAGACTCCAAACTTTAGCAAATCGTTTGTAAAAACAAATGGCAACAACTGAACATTTTTTTACCGGAAATGCATCCACCACATCTTTCGGTTTCACATTCCCAATATTACAGAACTCCGATCTTAAGGTAGAACTAGACGGAGTATTAAAAACTGAAAACACAAGTGGTACCAACAACGACTACTCCATTGTAAGCACAAACGTTGTTATGAACTCGGCTCCCGGGTCAGGTGTAGATATTCATATTTATAGACAAACAGATGTAGACACACCAAAAGCTGTATTTGCTGCTGGTTCGTCTATTAGAGCTGGTGATTTAAACAATATTGTAGACCAAGCTTTATACGCTAGTCAAGAGCAACAACAAAAAGTTAGAACTGCTGATGTAAGAGATCATTCTGTTACTTCAGTTAAAATTAAAGACGGTGCTATTCTTAATGCTGATATCAATGCAAATGCAGATATCGAAAATAGTAAAATAGCTGACGGATTACTTAAGTCTGGAATAACAGTTAACTCAGCAAACATTGTTGATGGTTCTATTGTTAATGATGACGTAAGTAATAGTGCAAATATAAGTGGTTCTAAATTAGCTGATGATTCTGTAGGTTTAACAAAACTAGGAAGTGGAGCACTTCCAACAGACATTACAGTTTCAAGAGACAACATCGTTAACGGAACTATCCAAGATGCTGATATTGCAACTGGAACTTTAGATAACAGATACTACACAGAAACTGAACTAGACAACGGTCAACTAAATAATCAATATTACACAGAGACTGAATTAAACGCTGGACAATTAGACAATAGATATTTTACAGAAACTGAACTTACAGGTGGTTCACTAGATGGTAGATACTACACAGAAACTGAACTAAGTCCAACTGCAAATGCTGGACAAAATGTATTAGACGCTAGATACTACACAGAAACAGAATCTGAAGCTTTATTCCTAAGACAGGATTCTTCAGAAACTATTGCTAGTGGAGAACCATGGTCTAACACTGATGGTAAAGTAGCTACAACTGCTGCTATCAACGCAAGAATAATTGACCTTGTTGATGACATTGGTGGATTTACTGTCCTTGCTAACGAGACAAGTTTTCCAAATACAAACCCTCAAGGTAGTACTGGACAAGCTGCAATAATGAGTATTAGTTCTTTGTCTCAGGCATATACTCCTACTGGAACTACAGTAACTATTGCAAACGGAACTGTAGGAAATAGCACAGTAACTATTACTGGAGTACCTTCAGTTTTACCTCAAGGATTTGGAATATTAGTTGAATCTACTGCAACACTAAATACATATACTTTCCACAGATTAGTTCCTAAAGCTACTCAGGTTACTACGGTTGCTAATGCTATAGCTCAGATTATTGCTTGTGGTAATAACTTAACTGATATTGAAAACTTTGCTGACTTATATCAAATAAGTACTTCAGCACCTACAACAAGAGCTGACGGAGGAGCATTAACAGTTGGTGACTTGTGGTTTGATAGTTCTTCTAACCAAGTGATGATGGTTTATGACGGCTCTTCAGGAGACGGCTTCTCACCAATCACACCTGACCAATCAACTATTACAGCTATTAATAGTGTTTCTGGTCACGTTACGTTTACAGAAGACTTAGGTCTTATAACTAACGCAATTAATACTGGCTCAGGAAATAACTCTATTAATACATGTGGAGCTAACATAGCTTCTATTAACACAGTTGCTGCTGACTTAAACGAAACAACATCTGAAATAGATACAGTTGCAACCAACATTGCAAACGTAAATAACGTAGGTAATAGTATTACAAACGTTGACGCGGTAGCTAACAATGCAACAAATATAAATGCAGTACAGGCTAACGCTTCAAATATAAATACAGTAGCTGGTATAAATGCAAACGTAACTACAGTTGCTGGCATATCTTCTAACGTGACTGCTGTAGCTGGAAATGCTGCAAATATTAATGCTGTTAACAGTAACGCAACTAATATCAATGCAGTCAATGCAAACTCAAACAACATAAACACAGTTGCTGGAAACAACACCAACGTCACAACTGTTGCTGGTAAAGCTACAGAAATAGGAAGACTAGGTACTGCTGATGCTGTAGCTGATATGAATACTTTGGGTACATCAGCAATCGTATCTGACATGGATACATTGGCTGATATCTCAAGCAACATAACAACTGTTGCTGGTATTTCTTCAAACGTAACAACTGTAGCTAATAACAATTCAAACGTTACAGCAGTTGCTTCTAACGCTACAAACATTAATACAGTTGCTACTAATGTATCTGACGTAAATAATTTTGTAGACAGATACCAAATATCTAGTTCAGCTCCTACACAGAGGTCTGACGGTTCAGCATTACAAAATGGTGACCTTTGGTTTAACAACACCTCTGTAGCTATGGAAAGCTATGATGGTAGTGCTGGAGATGGTTATACACCTATACAACCAAGTGCAACAGTAATACAAAATATCGCCAATGTTACTGGTTTTGTGACATTTGTCGAAGATAACGGATTAATTACTGACGCTATAAATACAGGGACAGGTAATAACTCAATTAATACTGTTGGTGCTGATATAGCAAACGTTAATACAGTCGCTGGAAGTATTGCGAATGTCAATACAACTGCTGGAAACATCTCAAATGTAAATACAGTTGCGACTAATATCGCAAGCGTAAATAATGTTAGTGGTCAGATAGCTAACGTTAATAGATATGCAGATGAATACGTAATACAGGGCAGTACTCCGTCATCACCCTCGGAAGGAGATCTCTGGTATAACAGCACAGCTAATACACTTAATTACTACAACAGTACTGCATGGGTAGCTATTGCTCCCGGTATTTCTGGAGTAGTTAATGATGCTAACCCTCAGTTAGCTAATCACTTAGATTGCAATGACAAGAACTTAACTGAAGTAGCAACTATCAGTGGAAACAACTTACAAATAGATTTCGGTACACTTTAAATGGCAAAATTATTAAAATTAAGACGTGGTACTACAACTCAGCACGGGTCCTTTACTGGTGCCGAAGGCGAAGTAACTATAGATACCACAAAAGATACAGCCGTCGTACATGACGGTTCACAAGCTGGTGGTAGACCACTAGCAAGAGAAGATATGAATAACGTATCTTCAGCTTCCATCGCTGGAAGATTAGCTACAGATTCTATAGCAGTTGGAAAAATTGCTGCTGGAACATTACCTTCAGACGTAAAGATTGCAGATGCAAACGTTTCTGGAAACTTAACAATAGAATCAGCAGACATAGTTGACGGAACTATTGTTTCTGGTGACATTGCAGATGGAACAATCGTAAACGGAGACATTAACGCATCTGCTGCAATAGCTGGAACTAAGATATCTCCTGACTTCGGTAGTCAAGATATAACAACTACAGGAAAAATTAAGTTTGCAAACGTATATTCTAATGAATCTGACTTGCCTAGTGCAAGTACTTACCACGGTATGTTTGCTCATGTCCACGGTACAGGACTAGCTTATTACGCTCATGGTGGAAACTGGCATAAATTAGCAAAACTCGATGCACCTGATTTTACAGGTGGTATTGACGTAACAGGAAATATCACAACAACTGGAACTGTTACTGCTGCTGGAAACAGAATGACTATATCTGGTACAGACCCAGCTTTAGTTCTTACTGACAATGATAATAACCCAGATTATGAAGTAAGAAATCAAAACTCTGTATTCAGAATATATGATGTACAGGCAGGTTCATCAGCATTAGTAGTCAATGGACATACTGATGGTCACATGGACATAAATGTAAATGCAGACTTTGCTAGTGGTATTGACGTAACAGGAAACATTACAGTTACAGGAACAGTTGACGGTAGAGACGTAGCTGCTGACGGTACTAAATTAGATGGTATTGAATCTGGAGCAACTGCTGACCAAAGTGCTGCTGAGATTCGTACACTTGTAGATACTGCTTCTGACTGTAACGTATTTACTAACGCACTCCAAGGTAAATTAAACGGAATAGAAACTGGAGCGACTGCTGACCAGACAGGTTCAGAAATTAGGGCTTTTATTAATGCAGAATCAATAACCCCATTAACTGTTTATACAAACAATGATTCTGGAAAAATTGGTAGAGATAGTAATGATTATATATCTTTTGGTAATAACTCTTATATGGATATTCATATCAATGGCAACAACGAATTTAGATTTGAAGCTGACGGTGACTTCCATGCAGATGGTGATGTTATAGCTTATTCAACTACTACTGCTTCCGACGAAAATCTTAAAGAAAACATTGTTACAATTACTGATGCTGTTGAAAAAGTAGAAGCGTTAAAAGGTGTTACATTTAAGTGGAAGAAAAATGATCTTGTAAGTGCTGGTGTTATAGCTCAAGATGTAGAAAAAGTATTACCAGAAGTTGTAAAAACAGTTGGTGATCTAGAAGGAGGCGAGTACAAAGCTGTTAATTATGGTGGATTAACTTCTGTCTTAATTGAAGCAATAAAAGATTTATCAGCAAGAATAAAAGTATTGGAGGCTAAGTAATGCCATTAACATCATCAGGTCAGATTTCATTAAATGACATAGCAACAGAGTTTGGAGGGTCACAACCTCACCAACTTTCTGAATATTACGGAAAAGGTAATGCTCCCGGCTCTGGTGAAATACAAATAGCTGCTGATTTCTATGGAACTGCTAATACTTATAACGTTGAATACGTAGTTGTAGCTGGCGGTGGCGGTTCTGCTGGAGGTACTAACAATAGCCATGGTTATGGCGCTGGTGGTGCTGGCGGATATCGTACTGCAACAGCAACTCTTACAGCCGGGTCTAGTGGCATGACAGTAACTATTGGTGGCTCAGGTCCCGGTACTGGTATGATTCCTAGTAACAACAACTATAGTGGTGCATCAAATGGAGGTAACTCCTCCTTTAATGGCACATCGTCTACCGGTGGCGGTGGCGGTGGTTTCCGAAGAAACGGAAATAGCGGTGGCTCAGGTGGAGGCGGTGGCTTCTACTCTGGAGATTACCGAGGTCGTGGATGGGCAAACTATAGTGGAGGTGGCGGAAACGCTGGTGGATACAGTCCATCTGAAGGTAACGCCGGTTCAGGAACCAGTGGTCAACAGTGGGGTCGAGGCGGAGACGGTGGACAATTACCAGTCAGTGATAGAACTTGGTTAAACGGAACCGCATATGCCGAACAAGGTCAATGTACTGGAAGTGGAGCTTCTGGACCAGCTAACACTGGTAAAGGTGCTAACTCTAGAAGACAGCAATACGGCGGTGGACATAATGGTGGTACTGGCGTTGTAATTATTAGATATGCTGGAGCCCAACGTGGTTCAGGTGGTTCTGTTAGCAGTTCTGGTGGTTACACTTATCATCAATTTAATAGCTCAGGAACTTATAGCCCATGACAATATTTGCACAAGTAAAAAATGACTCAGTTATAAATCTAGTTGTTGCCGAACAAGATTGGATTGACACGTTACCTTCTGAAGAAAATGTAGAATGGATAAAAAGTGAATCTAGCAATCCGGCAATGATAGGTGGTATATATAACAAATCAAAAGGTGTATTCTGTGATGTCAAACCCGGTAAAGATTGGACGCTTGACGATAACAATGTCTGGCAACCTCCTATAACTAATCCTGACCACTATGATACACAACTAGATTTACCGGTTTCAGGTTGGGATGATAGCGTAGGTTGGTATTTTACAGTAATTGACCCTGTTGGTTTAGACTTTTAGTGGAAATACCCTCCATAGTAATCCCACCAATACAACAAATAGAAACTATATCTATACCTCTACCTACAGCAGACGTACCATCATACATTCCTATGGTGGTACCGCCTAATGATTTAGAAGCTCCAGAAGGAGTACAGGCAGAGGCAAAAGATGAACCGGAAGCAACAGGTATAAGAAAAGTAGACATACCGTTTACAGATCTAAAAATGCCTGTCCCGGAAAACGAAATATTAGTAACGGCTGGGACAACTGCGGTTGTCTCTGTAGCAGCCACTCTTACAGCTACAGCAGCTTTTAAATGGGCGGTTACTGCACTTAAACCTATACTAAAAACAGCATGGAAGAAACTAAGCCAAAGAAACAAGGGCTGATAGGTAAATTAAAAGACATAGGTGAAGAAAAAGAACATACGCTAGAAGTTCTTGGAACTCTAGTAAGACTAGGCGTAGTTGTTTGGTCTGGGTTTATAATCACTATGAATTACATAGATATACCTATGGTAAAGAAATCTGGTAACTCAGATATCACTTTCGTAGCCAGCGTATTTACGGGCGCACTGGCAACTTTCGGCTTGACTACTGGTAAAAATGGCGGTAGCAAGACACCAACAAACTGCCCAATGATGAAAAAACCAGAACAAAAATGAAGAAATTACTTCTAGTTCTGGCTTTGCTATCACCCAGCATAGCAAGAGCTAATACTGTCACTCCCCAGTTTACATCAGGGAGTATGAACTCAACGACCACTACCACTCAAACTATAGTGGAGACAGAGCAGCGTCAGGTCTTCGGAGCTGAGCTGAAAACGTGGTCTGGAAATAATGTTACAGCCTCTGGCGATTTAGCAGCTACAGGTACAACATTTTCAGTAACTAACAATTCACTACCGTGGAACTTAGAAACCACAACAAGAAGCGCAGGGTTAGTAGAACAGATAGATTTCACAAGAAACTATACAATAAACTCTACTACTACATCGCTGTCTGTATTCTCTCAGTAAGTCCTGTACTTGCAGAAGGAGATACAAACAATAATAGTAACCCCGTGGCAGCAGCCACCGGAAACGTTACGAATCAAGCTGTCCAATTCCAGAATAATGGAGCACCTAGCCGACAAGCCTTTGGTAGCAACATATCTTGCAATGGCAGCACTATGACATTTAGTCCATTTTATATGGGCAACGATACTGAACCTCAAACAGAGGACGGTTATGTCATATCAGAAAACTGGGGTTTCCAAATAAACTTTATGGTACCCCTAAATCGAGACTTGACTAAGCAATGCGAACGCATGGCTGAAAGTCAGATACAAAAAAACAAGCTCGATTTTGAGCTCGTACGTGCACTCAAATGTGCCGAGCTCCAACAGAAGGGCTTTACCCTGCTACCCGGGTCACGTGTATATCACATATGCTCGGATGTAGTACCTATTCAATCATTATTAAAAAACAATGTTAGCAATCCTTAAACCATTCGTGCTCAGTGCTCTTAGGTCACCTAAATTCAAGACTTTTGTCGTTGAATTATTAGAAAAGCTAGTAGAGCAGAGTGATAACGAACTGGACGACAAAGCACTAGCCATAGTTAAAAAAGGTCTAGGACTATAAATTGATAAACATACAAAATAATTTTCTTACACCTGACGTTTACAAAAAAGTAGAAGATTATTGTTATCAAGCAGACTATTATTACGGAGAATGGGATAATCCTAACCAAGTACCTACTGGTGTAATACATAATCTAAAACTAGACAGTGAAATAGTTAGTTATTTTCCAAATAATATTAACGATTTATCTTTGTATCGTGCATATATAAATCTATTTAATGCTGGAGAAAACCCTAACTTTCATATTGATGGTGAAGGATTAACGTCTTTGTTGTATATAAATACAGAAGACTATAGACTAGATCAAGGTGGATTTACAGAAATACTGACAGATCAACAACACTTGGTAAGTGTATTGCCTATTAGAAATAGTTTAGTAACATTTGATGCTAAAGCTATTCACAGAGCTACATCATTTAGATCTTATCCAAGATTTACTGTAGCTTTAAAATACGGAATTAAATCAGATGTCAAAGAACGTAAGCTTGCGGATGGGCAAGCACAAAAGCCGAAGGGGAGGACTAACGGCAGCCGGAAGAAGAAAGTACAATAGAGCAACCGGTTCAAACCTCAAGGCTCCACAGCCCGGAGGTGGTCCACGCAAGAGATCTTTTTGTGCCCGATTTAGGGGCATGAAAGGTCCTATGAAAAAACCAAATGGCAAACCTACTCGTAAGGCGCTTGCCATGCGCCGATGGAAATGTTAATTATGCCCGGACATTACGGAAAATCAAAGACCACTAAAAAGAAAATGGGACCTAAAGGTGGTGGGTTCTCTAAGCTACCTAAAGCTGTACAAAACAAAATTCTTAAAAAGAAAAAATAATGGCACACAAAGGTAAAGGCTCCTGCAAAGGGGGCATGAAAAAAGGAGGTAAGAAGTATGGCAAGTAAGCGTGGCTTATATGCTAACATTCATGCTAAGAGAAAGCGCATTGCTGCTGGCTCTGGTGAGAAGATGAGAAAGCCCGGAGCTGCCGGAGCACCTACAAAAGCGAACTTTGTTCGTTCAGCTAAAACAGCAAAAAAACGATAAATCCTAGGGTACAAACGTACCCGGGACTTTTTTCATCGCCCTTGTAGGCGATTCTGAGAGGAGTAAAATGAAGAAAAAAGCAACAGAAGACCAATTTAACGAGTTACATAACCTAGTTACTAAAGAGTTCCTAGCTCGCATCAAAGCAGGCGAGGCAACTACCCAAGACTTAAAAGCAGCTTGTGATTGGCTTAAGGCTAATGATATTAGTGGTGTTGCTTACGATGGAAACCCTTTATCAAAACTAGCAAAGGTTATGCCAACGGTAGACCCAGAATTAGTAAAGGAAAGACTCTATGGCAAGCACAGCTAAATACTATCGGTCCAACCCAAAAGCTAAAGCGGTAAGGCTTAAGCAACAAAAAAAATACAACAAAACTAAAAAGGGTCTAGCCCTACGTGTAAATGCAAACAGACTTAATAGACAACTTGGTACCTACGGAAATGGTGATGGGCGCGACGCTGCTCACTATAAGGGGAGTACTACCAAGGGCAGACTCCAAAGTCCATCCGAAAACAGGAAAAGCAGACTTAAAATACGTAAATGACCCCATTACTACCTAAACCAGAACATTACTTACACAACTTAATAACCATGACAAGTCCTGAAGCAAAGAAGCTCTGGAGAAGAGCTATCAAAGAGCACTTTAATTGTACATGCGTTTATTGCGGAGAATCTTATGAATTTACAGAACTTACACTCGATCACGTCAAGCCTCGTTGCAAAGGCGGTGAGAGTATTACAACAAATCTTGTACCCGCTTGTAGGGCGTGCAACCAAGGTAAAGGTAGTAGTGATTGGCTTAGATGGTCGAGAGAGACTTTTGGAAGTCAACCTGTTAGAGAACAACTAATACAAAATCACATAGCAGCATAATGGCTAAGGAGAAATTTGTACCCGTCAATGGTGCATATAATATTACTTCTGCACAAAAAGATGAGTTTACTCAATTTTTACGTAATAAGATAAAACAAAACAACAAATTTACTCCTAGCGGAAAACCTAGTAAAGACGGAGTAATAACAAAAACGTACATTGACGGTAAACTACAACAATTTAGAAACAGATCACGTGCAGGCGTAAAAAGTGTTGACGGATTTAACTTTGCTGCTGAATCTACTAAAAATGTAGAAAAAACAAAAAGAGCAAAGGGTATTAAAGAAAGTAGTGCTCATCTTACTAAAACACAAAAAGATGCGTCTAAAGCTAAAGCTTCAGCAATACGAAAAACTGGTAAAGAAGCTGACCATATAATAGAAATACAAGAGTCTATAGGATATTTAGAACAGTTAAAGTTAGAGAGAGAATCTGGTGTTATTACAACTAGGCAATACAACAAACAGCTAAAAGATTTAAGAGCTAGAGGTATTGGTGATGACCCTAAAAATATACAGGCACTAACTCCTTTAGAAAACTCTCGTAAACAAGCAGAAGTTGCTGCAAAAAACAAAGCTTTACGCACTATGGAACTAAAAAACCCTAGTGCTAGAGCATTAAAATTAGTTAAAGGTGGTAAACCTGTTGGTAAAATTGCTGGCAAAGTTATACCATATGTCGGAGTACCGATAGCTTTGACTATGTTTGGCGGTTCTGTGCATGCAATGCAAAAAGAAGGCTTAACTAAAAAGACAGGCACAGATCTAGCATTTAGAACTGCTGACTTAGCGTTAGAAGGAGTAGATGCATTGACCGGTGGTTTGTCCACACCTGTTACTTTGGCGTTACAATTAGCGTTAGCCGGGGCTGAGCATACAATCAATCAAGGCGCAGCTAAGATATCTACAAGGGACAGGAAGAAATTTAGATAGAAACATACATGACAGATGTTTTAAGCGCCTTACAGGACGATTTCAAGCTGTTTCTGCAAGCTTTGTGGGACCAGCTTGATTTACCACAACCTACTAGGGCACAATACGCGATAGCAGACTACATACAACATGG
>VTLG01004169.1_pt1 | contig 33411 bp, 45 predicted proteins | sample 4694571 | NCBI WGS metagenome assembly VTLG01 (sample SAMN12604809, study PRJNA352737) | marine metagenome | biome: ENVO:00000447; feature: ENVO:00000209|ENVO:00000569|ENVO:01000036; material: ENVO:00002151; isolation source: viral sequences binned using virsorter ...
CCCCCCCCCCCCCCCCCCCCCCCCCCCCCCCCCCCCCCCCCCCCCCCCCCCCCCCCCCCCCCCCCCCCCCCCCCCCCCCCCCCATCTCTCGAGGAATGTCCTCTTTTGTAGACATCTCTCGAGAATTGGTCTCTTGACAATCAGGCAGCAGCAACCACCAGCGCCCCATCACCCTCAACCTGGCTCCCGTCGCTATAGGTTGCCTTGCATCGGATCCGCACCGATCCGGCACTGGCTCCTGTGATCTCGCACTTGACCAGGTGGCGATCGATTCCCTGCTCCGCGGTGTCAAAGGTAACCAGGGCTCCACTCTCAGCCTCGACCGATACGATCGTCGCCACCCTGGCACCTGGTGGCAGATCTGACGAAAAATCAAACTGGTACAGCAGCGCCTCGCCCACCTGCAGGCTCAGCGCTGGACCGTCTGCGATCAACCCTCTGTCTGTGGTTCTCTTGAGTAGCCAGGTCCTACTGGCTGGGACTGGCTGCTGGTTGCTTTGTGTGGTGATCGACATCTCTCCCCCTTATGCTGCGGCAACCTGGAGCGCCAGATCTGCCTCAATAGTGTCTGAGTTGTTGCTGGTGATCTTGCAGCGCAGCGTGTAGCTGCCCGCTGTGACTGCTGTGACCGAGAACTTGCAGAGCGCGCCATTGGTGCCCTGGTCGCCCGATGTGAACGTCACACCCTCGGCTGTGCCTGTCTGAATTGCAATTGCATCGATCGAGCTGATCCAGTCGCCTTTACCTAACTCACCTGCATAGCTGACCTGGAAAAATAGCTTTTCCCCAACCTGCATCCCAAACGCTGGACCCTCACTGCTGAGCCCACCGGCTGCATCCCGTGACAGCTGCCAGGTGCGCGACTGTGGAATCTGGATTTGACTGATCGTAGGCGTTGCGTGACTTGCAGCCAGTGCGGCTGCGGTGAATCGATAGGTGCCACCATTATCCTCGAGGGTGTCGTCGAGTTTTTGGGAGACTGCCTGAACGACTGCCACCTCGGTATCGGTGTTGGTGTGGATCGTATCCACCACGCCACGCACGCCAGCAATATCCACAACCAGGCTGGTCCCCGTGTCCTCGAGTATCGAGTCGATTTTATCGTCGAGGGTGGTGTGGGTGTCTGTATAAATCTCATCGACCACCACGCGCATCCCAACCAGTGAGACTGCTGTCGCCAGACTCGACAACCCTGAGCCGGTCGCACCAATACGCGCGTAACTGTCGCCCGTTTGTGCGGTGTGGCCATTGAGTGCGCTGATGGCTCCAGAGCTCTCGATCCCCATCGCTGCAAAATTTGCGGGGCGGGGATAGATTACCTCGGGAAGTCCTACCACCAGGACATCTGAGGTTGTGCTGGTGGCGTAAATTTCCAGCTTGTCTGCGTCTGTCTCTGAGTCGACACTGCCTCCTGTGAGATCAAATCGGTATTTCCCACCCTCGACCTCGGTGGGATTGGTGTCTGTGATCGCTCCTGGTGTGCCATCGTCGCGCGAGATCTTGCCGGTGATGTTCGCCGCGTCTCCTGTCACCCGCGCGCCTGTTGTCGCATTGAATGCCAGTACGGTCCAGGTTTGTCCTGCTAGGTTTTTAAACATCGTGCGCCCCCTCTTGGGTCGTGGTGTAGTATTCGATCACAAACCGGCTGGGGTTTGCCTCAGTAACGGTCAGCAGCTGCGGCACGCTGTAGCTCACCGATAGGTGGGTCTGATCTGTGCCAGCCTCTGCGATCGTAGTGGTGGAGATGTGGAGGTTTTTGTCAGCCATCAGCTCACCGTGATTTTTGGGTCGAGATAGACTGTAGAGCTTGATTTTGCAAAAACCGGCAGCGCAAAAATCAGCCCGCTATACACAGGGGTCCAGGTCAGGCTCACCCTGTACTTAGTGCCCACCCCTGAACCCGTCCAGCTTGAGGTGTCTGCAGTGAGCTCTGTGGCTGTTGCGAGTGGGTTGGATTTGCGACTGCTGGCAAAGTGCTGCCGGGCCGTGCTCCCCTCCGATGGACAAAACCAATCGATCCAGAACTCCTCATCCGTGAGCGTATCCGATCCCGACAGACAGACGGTCGCGGTGACCTCAGAGCCCCCATCGACTCGCGCCACGAGCTCGCAAGAATTGTGTCCCTCTGTTGGTGTGCCGTATTGACAGATGATTGCATGGCAATAAGCACCCCCAGAAATCGAATCTTTGGCGCCGCCTGCTCTATAGCGGCTCGCGTCGTGGGTGGTTTTGCCATAGTAGTCCAGTGCACCTATGAGCCCTGTCACAGCGTCACTAGTGCCATATGTCCCAGGTCCTGAATAATCTACCGATGTAAAACCGCCCACCTTGGAAGCATAGTCTGCTGTCCCTGCAGAAAATCCAGAGCCAACAGAGCATCCTGATATTTGAACAGGCCCCGTCCGACTGGTTGAGCCGTCATTGTAACCCTCACTAAACCCCGACAGATCACAACCTCGCATTCTCAACGTGCCACCGTAAAACCTCCTGACAGAGTAGTCTTTGTGCGAATTAATCAAATGACCATCCCTGATGTCCACCGTTGAGGCGGTGCCTGATTGGTAGATATAACGCCCCCCTGCGCTGGCTGATGCTAAAATCTCATAACTACACCCTGTGTGCTTTGTGTAGCTGTCATTTGATGTGGTCAAGTAGAGCTGATCCCTAGCCGTGAATGTGCACTCGAAAAAATAGGACGCTGAGTCGTCACTCATGCCCAGTTTAAGATCGTCATAATTGGCGGCTTCTGCGTGCATTGAGCACCCCCACCACGACACAAATTTATTTGTGCCTGGCCGGATTGCTTTTGAGGCTGTCCAACCTCTAAAGGTTGCCCCTGTTGCATAGGTCGCTGGGTCACTCCCAGAGGTTGCTGAGACAATAGTCACCGGATCAGATACAGTGCCGCCGATATAAGTGTGGCCCGACAGGGTTTCATCGTGTTGGCTACTAACTACAATTAGGTCGCCATCCCCTACTGCAGACGCTGCAGAGGTGATCGAGAGAAAACTATCGTCCCAGCTGGTGCCGTCATCTGCCCCTGACGTTTTGGAATCGTCTACGTAATGAATTGCCACGGGCTCACTCCTGCAAGAATGCCGTTGTTGTTGGTCTGCGGTCTTTTTGCGAGACTGGATCCCCTGTTAAAAAGGCGAGCAACTCGCCGCTAAGTTCCACCCCAGCTGTGACCTCGCTGGCCGTTGCCTCTACGGTGTCACTGTACGCGCCTGCTTGCCCGCTCTCAGCCAGTACCTGGAAGATCTCGTTAATTGCAACCGCCTCGATCTGGTGTTGACGCAGACCCCGGCAAAAGTTGGCGACCCGCTGCACTAGGTGCGCGTGTTGTCTGTCTGAATAAGCCATGATTATCGTCTCCTTATAAAAAACCCACGCAGCCATCGACGACCCGATCGTCGAGCTGAGTGGTGGGCGTGTTTGCTCGATCGGTGACAGCTACCACCTGAGCAGCTCGACCTGGCTGGGTTTGATTGTTGACAGCTGCCGTCTTTGCATATCTCAGGGATTACCACCGACAGCGCTGACCGCTCGCCTGGCTCAGCCGTGGCGATTGTGGCACCCACTGCGGCTGCAATCGCTGGTAGTGTCTGGTGGGCTGGCTCGCGATCTGCCAAACCTAAAAACATCACAGCACCACAAAGGATTTCGCGCATGTTATCAACTCCATTGGGGGTCGAGGTCTTTGAGGGTTCGACGACCGAACCCGTCCGCACTACAAAAAGCAACTGCCCGCCTGGTTGGCTTGCCGTTGCGGGTGAGCTCGCTGGTGCGTGCCCAAAACGCTCCCTTTGGGATCGAGTGGGGTGAGTCCCTGATCTGCTTGGGTCCCTCGTAAAAATTTCCCCACGAGTTTTGGATCATCACCAGCGCTGAGCCGTACAGTTTTTTTGTCTCGTCGCGGTCGTCATAGCCCAGGCAGGCCATTGAGTGCGCTGCATTGCCTCGCCTGCGCGTGACCCCGTGGTCGTCGAGCTGCCTGGCGAAATTCTCCCCGCCATCTGTCCCTAGTCCATAACCATTGGCCAGATAGGCGCGCCACTCCTCCCAGGTGGTGAGTTTTGTGGCAGTGCGGAACAGGTGCTGCCTGGTCATTTTGACCACGTCCTCGGGTGGGGGTGTGGATCCCCACCGGCTCGCATTTCTGCCGCTGTATTTTGTGAGGTCGAGACCTCCGGCAATGTTGGGATAGTTTTTGCAGATTACCAGGCCGCTCTTGGTCAGCATCACACGTGCGGCTGCTTGAATCGACCACCCGTGCGAGTCTCTCCCTCGGTGGTGGTATGCTGTACAACTGGAAAAAGTGCCGTTTTTTTCGCCTGTTGCTGTGAGCCCTTCCTCCTCGCCTGGGAGTTTTTCAGCCTTGCCGGTGATCGGGTCAGGCTTGCCCACTGCCAGGCACTCCACCGCATAACTGGCAGCACAGGCATTAACGGCGCTATGGCTTACGCAGTCGCCGACCTGCTGAGCTGGGCCTGGCCACATGTTAGGGTAGGCTCGCTGTCCATATATAAACGGGATCGATAATCTGCCTTTACCATCGTCTGCGAACCCGTGCTCTGTGGCGATCGCCTGCCCATCTGGGTTGCCGCCGGTGTCGTCCAGGAGCTGACAAAACTCATCGTCTTCCTCCTGACGATATACCACACCACAGAGCCCCTCCGCATAAAGTGACGGGATCATCTGCGCATCGATTGAGCCTGAGCCCCAGTTGTAGCCGTCCTCGCCCATCCTCAAAACTCCCCGCTGATTTTTTGGAGCGCTGTGACTAGCTTCTCCCTTGCCTGCATCGTCAGGCGCTCGTCGGGAACCTGGCCAGAGTCGTCACCGAGTGCCTCGACCAGGATCGCGTTGATTGGTTGGTTGATCTGTGAGATCCCGACCAGCTCACTCCCTGCGGCGCTTTGTAGAACATGGGAGGCGAGCTGCTGCGACTTCCGAAACTGGCCGGTAGTTTCCACCACGGTCGAGCTGTCGATCACGGTCGCCAGGTCCTGATAAAATTGACCGAGCACCTTGGCCTGGCCAGGTGTCACCAGTCGGGCCAGGTCTCCCCCGGTCGAACCTGAGCGCATCATTAGACCCGCTGCCAACACTGCGACCGATAGCCAGGTCAGCCCTCTCATTTTTGCGCCTCCTCGGGTTGCTTGAGAGCTGCGGGCAAAACCTTGACCCTGAGCTCCTCGGCCACTGCGTCAGCGCCTGCCCTGGTGAGTGCTGCCTCGATCACTATGTAAGCCTCGACGACCTGGAGGGTGTATTTGTTCGCCCGTGCTTCTGTGATACTCGGCAACTTCACCAACTTTTTAAGATCTGGCAGGTAGCGCGCCGCTAGAGAAAGCATGAGCCCCGCTAAACCTAGCCAGATCAAGATATCGCTACTCATAACCCGAGCTCCTTATCGAGGAGGTAGACCAGGATCGCCCTGATGAAATTCTCAGCTGGCACCTCAAACGCATCTGGGAGCGGTGTGTCATAGGGCACCACCACCTCATCAAAAAGCCTCAGCACTGCTTGCTTGAGGCTCTCGGCCTGGTCTGGTTTGATGGTGCGGTCTCTCAAATAGTGGATCGCCAGTCTGAGCAATGAGAGCGGGATCAGTGGCAGTGGAAACGGCAAGCCAAACTCCTCGACAACGCGACCATTTGCGGGTGCTTGGCTGTAGTCGTCGCCAGTTGCCTCCCATTGTTGCCTTAGTTCTTTATAGAAATCCATCAGATTTTTTCCTTAATTGCGCTGAGGATCTGATCCAGTGCATGACCAAACGCTGTTCTAGTTTCTCGGTTTTCCTGACACACTCGATCGACCAGGACGGTCTGCCTCCGTGTGAACTCATTAAAATCGTGAATAGATTGAACCGCCCGGTTTCTCTCCTCCTGTAAGTCCCTATGGAATCGCTCGCGCTCCCGCTGGCAGTTTTTGATCAGGTGCATCACTAAAAACACCAGAGCCACCACACAAAGGCAGAGCACCGCACCGACGACCGAGTGCTCAATCAGGGCTGAGGCTGCGTCATTGGCTGCGGCGCTTGGATCCATTAGGTCACCAGGTGATTTTTTTAATGCGTCTGCGGTGCATACCGCCGACATGTTTTTTTGTGTATTTTTTGCGGGCTGTCCTGCCAGGTTTCGGCTCGCTGCCTGCTGGCATCCTTCCGTCACGGCTGACTGGCTTGTCGTGCTGCTTCGTTGCTGTCGTCAAAAATCCCCCCCCATCAAAAAAAAAGCCCAGCCTGGTCTCACGACGGGGCTGGGCAGTCCATTACTGCGACCGAATTGTCTGCTTATATTTTATGGCGCGCCCTGCGTGGTGCAAGGCTCGCGCGTTTCCCGTTCTTTTTGTGCTAAATCTCTGCACTCATCGAGTGACTCCCAAACCTCATTGGTAAAATACACACAGCATGTGTCACCCTCCACCCAGCTCACCACAAACATCGAGCCGATCTGCACCCGGTCGCCTGGCTTGAGTTCCATGCGCTGCATTGATCACCTGCGCTTTCTTTTTTTGGTGGGTTTGTTTTTAAATCGGTAGACCGGCACCGGCCCAGATCGGTCATCGAGCCGCACCTGCTGCTTGGTTGAGACCTCGACCAAGTCGTGCTTTTTGGCGAGGGTTAAAAGTTTACGGGCTGCATCAAGTCCGCACTTCCACTCCTCTTTCCACTCCTTGGCTGTGCGTGCCGCTGGATCCTGTTGGTGGGCATCTACGCCCAATTTTTTCAGCTCTGCCTGTAGCTCATCCAGTGAGATCATCACTCTGCCCTCGAGGGTGCGACGGTCCAAACCTTACTGCGGACAAATAGCTCATCTTCAGCCCACCTCACAACGATCCCGCCCCACTGTGGCACGCTCAACCTTCCTTGCGGAATTCGCCATACAAAAGGAGTTTTGGCCTGCCAGCAGGGGGTGACGACACTCCACGCGCTCCCGGTTTCTGTCGTCTCGGTCACGTCCTGCACGGGAAACTGTATAGCAATCTGGCGGTGCCGGTGGGATCGCACCACGACAGCTGGAGCCTTATAGCCCCACCTGGCCGCCTCGATATAACTCTCCACCAACTCACGACCTGGTGCCGCTGCCTCATAGCTCTGTGATCCGACTGATCCAACGTGGTGCAGGCAGTGAACGATTTTTTTCTTGGGGCCGATCGTCTTTCTCAGGTCGTACCTGGCCCGCTGCCCCTGCCCGTCTGGGATCGCTCCCAAACGGTTGGCGAGGATCTCCTCCACCTCTGCGGATTTTCCGACGTGGCTCTCGGTGCCTCTAATGTGGTAATAGTTACCGCCGCACGCCTCGACCACTGGGGCTAGGCACTCATAAGCCATTGATACCTGATCTGAGATGTTGGTCGATATCTGTGATTTAGAGCCGTGGGGCTGTCCATCGATCGCGTCTCCATTGTGCACCACCACAAACGGCTCGCCCCTGGTTGCTCTGGGCACAAACTCACCCCAGAACTGCTGCCACATTCTCCAGATTTTTTTTTGCAGTGCGCTCTGGCGGTACGTGCCACCGTCGTCCAATTTAAACTTGGGAGGGCAGAGCGCCAGGCGACAGCCGCAATGGGTGTCACTGATCACTACGATGTTATTGGTGGGGATCGTCATTTTTGGGCCTCTTTAGAGTGCGCCTGAGCTGCAAACGATCCAGCACCTCGGGGCGAAAAATATATTTTGAGAGTGCGGCACTGTAGGCTGTGACCGTCTCCTCGGATAGCTCCCACGCTGCGCCGTGCAGCATCTCGTGGCTGATCGCGTAAAGTAAATCAGCGCCCCGCTTGCGTGAGTTAATCAGGATTGTTGGTTCCGGCTCGTGCGGGTGCGTGCAGCTTCCCCACTCTTTACCTGGCACCTTGGTGGTGTATTTGACCAGGTACTCAGTGCCGTTAATTTTGACGGTGTGCTCTGCCATTTTTTAAAATGCCTGACTGGTGATTCCGTTCTGCTGGGTCCATCCACCCAGCCAGGCCGCTCCTGTGTGTCACAGCATCCTATGCTGTCTGCAATATTCAGCCAGTAGCATCGAGTCTGCGATCGCGTGCGTCACCTTGACCCATGGAAACAGGCTCTGCGCTTTGCGTTTAGTGATGTTTTTGTCGCCTCCGGTGAGGCAGTCCATCGCTCGCATCCACTTAGTGGGGGACACCTCCTCAAACGGGATTGCGTGACTCACCAGTAGCGCGAGCAGCTCCCCTCTCCCCTGCATAAAGGTGCCAGCGCTGCGGACACCCATTTGTGGGCTGGTGTGCACCTTCTCAAGCACGACATAACAATCCTGCTCTGCCAGTTTGCGGATCATCCGGTTTTTTTCGATCAGCGTCTCGGGCAGTTTGTGGGCGTGGATTCCGTAGTCATCAATCCAACTGATCCCGCCGTTTTTGCCTGGGTCAATTCCGATGGCTACTTTCATTGCACCACCTCAACCGCTGCGAGCTCCTGGTTGAGGTCACAGCCCCACTCCTCGCACTTGTTCCGAAACACCGCTTTGAAATATCCCACCGGGTTCTGCGGGTGCGCCTCCCTCACCAGGCTCCTGAGCTCCTTGACCATCTCAGGAGCCTCGAATCGGTAGTGCAGCAGCAGGACCGATTTTTTAATGAGCTCCTCGTCGCGCTCGCTCATCCTTCCACCAGGTAGCAGCGTCTCCCTCAAAAATTTCATATCAGGTTTTGCCTCCTGGAACTCCTGGCGAGTTATTTTGACGGGCTGATCGTCTGGTCTTATTTTATCTTTTTGCATCTCACTCGACGCCTCGATCGATCGTTTTGGGTTTGCTTTGGTTATGTTTGGTTTCGTTTGGTTTGGAGGTGGGGGGTCTAGTTGTTTACTGGGTCCCCTACTGGGTCCCCTACTGGGTTCTGCACCCTGTCTGCTGTTGACCCCTTTAATCCATTGGGCACAGTTATCGAGCCAGTCGTGCAGTACCAGGCTGTCCTCAGTACGATCAACCCAGCGCGTTTCAACCAGCGCCTCGATAAGATCCTCGGGGTCTCGGTCCCACTCCAGCCAGGCTGCGATCTCCAGGGCTGAGAATCGGCTGATGTCGCCATCGCGTGCGTTGTACGACGCAAACGTCCAGAGGGTTTCAAGCACGCCCACCGTGGCGTATTTGGGCAGCTTTAGGCGTGCCTTCAGTGCGTAAAATTTGACCAGGTTGATTGTGGTGTGCTTCATGGGGTCCCCTCCTGGTCAGCGATCCCCCAGGTGAGCTGCCCTTGGCCGGTCTCTGGCTCTTTTTCGCCGAGGATCTCGTGCAGTCTCTTGCTGGCTGGCAGGTTTAGGTGTTTCTGGAGGTCCCTAATCTCATACGCCAGCGCTACAAATACACGACTACTCCAGTTGTTGTGGCTGGTGCAGGTTTCGAGCCGCTCACTGAGTGCGCCCAAACTAAACGCAGCTGCAGCCCTCTGCCCTGCGGTGGGCTGGCGTTTTTTCTTCTGACGTTTTGTCAGGCTGACCCCCAGATCTGCCGCATAATCTGCACACGTCTGCACGGCTGGGTAGCGTTCGATAGGGTTGCCGTCACTGTCTTCTGTGAGGTCGTCCCTAATTGCGTCGTGCAGCTGTCGCGGCGTGGGTTTTTGTTCGTTGAGTTTGTCGCGGTTTTTGGCGATCCAATATTGCACCAAAAGGCGTGTTTTTCTGCGTACCTTCACCTTTGGTGGGTGTGCGTATTTGCTAGAATATGGCATCGTTTTACTCCTTTGTTGTGGTGGGGGGTTAACTTCTGCGGACTCGAATACAGGCAACTTCCTTGCCTCCAAAATCTGTGGTAGTGGGGTAAAGGGTGATCTGTTTCCCGACCCACCCGTCGAGCTGCTGCCCCAGCTGTGGAGTGATCCTGTCGCGGTTGGTGGCATTGACGACCATCGGACGACTGTATCCCTTCAGGTACATGACCGTCCTCAGCTCGCCATCTTTGCCGACCTCGACATCGGCCTCAAATCGCTCGATAGTGACCTCGGTGTCCTCGTCAAAATCAGACGCTGTCAAGAATTTAGGTGGACACAAATCGTTCGCTCGCATTTTGGTAATCTCCTATAGGTCTGCTGGGATAAGGGACTCGGTTGTTTGTGTTGTTGCCCACTCAGGGAGCTCCCAGATTGAGGGCATCGATGGGCCTGGCCAGGTGCGCGACTGCTGGCAGCTCACCAGCTTGTGGAGGTACTCCCTACGCAGCTTCTCGCCATCCTCGAGCGCGTCATCGCTCAGCCTGGCAGCGTGCACACAATGGGGCTGCTCGTTCTCGATAGCAATGATCCAGACCTCGGGCAGGTCGCCAGTTAAGGCTTGCCAGCCTGCCTGGTAGTGGGCGAGCTGCATATGGTACTTAAGCCTGGCGATCTGTGTAGCAAAGTCGCTGAGGCTGCGGGTGGTCTTTATGTCGATCAGCCGTTTTCCGCTCTGGCGATCTATCCGGCCCTTACAGGGTGTTCCCGTGTCAGGGTCGTCCCACCGGATCGAGACCTCACTTTTACCCTCGGCCTGTAGTAGGCCCATCGAGTCCGGCGCGCGCTGGAGGGATAACATGATCGCCTGCACCTGGTCGTAGATGTCCTGGGTGACGATCTCGCAGTCGGGGTGCTTCTTTTTGAATGCCTCAACCCTCCTGCGGTAATAGGCGGTGTTTTTGCTCATCGTTGGCTGGCCGGTTTTAGTCAGGTTCTTGTCATCGAGGTGATAGGTGGGCATCACTCGATACCGATCGTTTATGGTGTCCGGCTCGAGGGCTGCACAGTGTACGATTGACCCAATCGATAGAGCCCGTGAGCTAGTGCTCTGCCCGTGCTCTCCTGCTCGCAGATAATGAGCCGGTGAGATCCCCATCAGCTTTAGCCTCGAGGCGTTGATCGCCTCCCAGCCTCGGTACTCCTCAAAATCTATGCCGTCGTAAATGCCTGTCTTGGGGTTAGTTGTCACGTAATATCCTCCTGGGGGTATGGCTGGTGATGTACTCCTGAAAAACGGCAGGGGGGTTGGGGCTGACTTCTTTGAATGATCGGTGCCAGTCTGTCCAGGTTTCCTGCAGATCCTCGCAGCTCTTGGCGATCTGCTCAGGTCGTGGGATCCAGCAGCAGCGCCTGACGTTGGTGGTTTTCAGTTCGCCCTGTGGCGTGCGGCACTGGATCCAGCTATCAATCACTGCGATCACCTCACAGATCACCTCCCGATCGCTGAGATCCTCGGGCAGGTTGTCGTGGATTGTGACCCAGTCGCCGTGACCAATTTCGTAGCTCGCAAATGCCACAGGTCAATCCTCCAGGTATCGCTCGATCCTGTTGGTGGGGCGCCCCTTGGGGGGGGCGTCGTTCTGAGGCTTGTGGGGGTCGAGGTTGATATCACCAACCTCCAGCGCTACGGCTTTTCGGAGGGTTGCCTCGATGTAGAGGTGCAGCTTCCCAGCGAGCTTTCCGGCTTGCTCGTAAGTGCGTGCCTCGAGGTGGGCTGTTTCGATCGCCTTGCAGGCGTCATAGAGTGCTTCTGTGAAATCGTCCATCAGTTGCCTGCCTCCGTGCTTGGTGTGGTGTAATTGGCGGGATATCCGCCCTGCAAAAACTTACCGTGGGAAGATAGCGAAAACCCCCAGACAATGTCAACACCAGTTTTTTAAACGGGCTTTGGGCCTCGCTTACGCTCCACCTGTGCCCATCGCTGCACGTCCTCGAGTGGATAGACCACCGCACCACAGGCCAGGCTCAGGGTGCGGATCTCGCCCCGCTGTGCGGCTGACTGGATGGTCTGTTTGGGGGTGCCTATGAGCCTGCTGGCTCCTGCCAGGCTAATCGTTTTCTTGTGGTCCATACTCTCACCTTAACCATCCCCGCGATCTAGGCAAGTCTGCCCGCCTGGTTTTTTTGCCTATTTTCGGATTTTGTACGGTTTTCTTGGTTTCAGCTGTTGCAATGTCGGACGATGTCCGATATCTTGAGAGGGTGAGGCAATGACAACCACAAGCACAGGAGACCGCGCAAATGATCAGCACACCCCACCCGGCACCGCAGACAGTCGTGCACGGCTTGCCCATCAATGGCACCTATAAAAACCGCCCCGCTATCGAGGCGCTTACTGGTGGGTCGTTCCTGGCTTCTTATTGGTACGCCCGACCTGGCAACAACAAACTAGGCGACCAGGTCGATCAGGCTATCTGCTTGGTTGGCAGTGACCAGACCCTCTACCTGGATAACGGCGCTTTTACTGCTTTTAAAAAAGGGGTGACAATCGCAGACGACCCCGATTATCTCGATGGGTTTTATAGCTGGGCCGCTGCCATCTGTGAGCGATGCCCCGAGGCGGTGGTGATCATCCCCGACGTGATCGATGGCTCAGTCGATCAAAATGTCGAGCTGATCAGGTGGTCGATCGGCTCAGAGGTCCCCACTGACAAACTGGTCCCCGTCTGGCACCTGCACGAGCCCCTCGAGCTGCTGCAGAGTTATTGTGAGGACTTTAACCATGTGGCGATCGGCAGCTCTGGCGAGTTTTGGAAAGTCGATAGCCCTGAGTGGAGAACTCGGGTGGGTGAGATGTTTGATTTTCTGGATAGCCTCCAAAGTGATCCAGAGTACGCTGCCTGCTATGTTCGCCCCCGGCTGCATATGCTGCGAGGGATCGGGGTGATGGACTCGTGGCGGTTTGACTCGGCTGACTCCGTGAACGTCGCGGTGAACCATAACAGGCAGGCACGAGGTGGCGAGGATCTTGATAGCTTCCGTGATCGCGTCGAGACTAAAGCGACATCAGGAGACGGGCACGCAGACCCACAGATCGGCTCTGCTCGATATGTCGCAGAGGTCACCGCTGAGACCAGCCAGATCTGCGGTGATATTTTCAGCGGATTTGGTGGATTCACCGAGGGCGCAGAGGCTGCAGGTATCGGCACTAAATTTGGAGCCAATCACTGGGACCCAGCTGTCGCCACCTTTGCCAAAAACCACCCAGCCGCTCAGGTGATCCAGCAGGATCTCAGTGAGGCTGACTGGTCCCAATTTCCCCAGGTGCCGCTCTTGATCGCTGGGCCGAGCTGTCAAGGATTCACGCACGCACGAGGCAAGGATCGCAAGCACCACGATCGGTTGCGCAACACGATGTGGGCTGTCATTAATGCCGCTGAGAGCCTCAGCCCTGAGATCCTGATCACTGAAAACGTGCCAGAGGTGCAGAACTGGGTTTTATTTCCTGCCTGGCTGCAATCGCTCGAGCTCCTGGGATATTCAACCGAGCAGCACGTCCTCGACGCTGCCGACTATGGGGTCCCACAGCATCGCCTGCGGTGGTTCTGCGTCAGTAGTAAATCAGACAAGCCGCTCAACCTGGCGAGCCGCCTACAGTCAGCACAGACCCCCCACAGATCAGTGAGAGACTCGATCGATTGGGACTATCCCACCTGGAGCCGCATCGATAAGCCTGGGCGATCCCCCAAGGTCCTCAAGCAGATAAGCCGAGCACGGCACGAGCTGGGGGGAGATCGGTTTTTGTTGCCGTACTACGGCAGCGGATCAGGGCTGACTGGTCGATCGCTAGACAGGCCCTGTGGGACGATCGTGGCACAGGATATATGGGCAGTCGTCGACGGGCAGAGAATGCGGATGATGCAGCCGCACGAGGCGCAGAGAATTATGGGTTTTCGCGATAGCTTCCAGCCGGTAGGCACGAGGCGGGAACAGATGCGGGGTTTTGGTAACGCTGTCTGCCCACCCGTGGCAGAGGCTTTGGTCAGTTCAATTCTTGCAGCTTAGGAGACCGAGAAAATGATCGTAGTAAAAAAACGACGTGATGCAGTGGCCACAGTTGAGCGTGCAGTGCGTGAGCATTCCCGAGGCGAAGCCACTGGTAAAACTCACATTGAGTGGCGTGGCAGCGTGATTGCAATCTGGGGAGGCTCGAGGATGGTGAGAAGCTGCGTCTGGGGAGGCTCAACGGATTACCTTGGGGTTGTTTTTGGAGACAGCCGACGCGAGAGAAAATACAGCAGCTCAAATAGTGTTGACGCTGTGCGCGATATCCTTACTTGGTTTTTCGGCTCAGAGATCGAGGAGGGTGGTGAGTTTGAAAAACTCATAAACCAAGGTATTCGCCAGGGTGAGGTTGTAAGGATCACCCCCACCAGGGCCAGGCTCAGATACTCGATGCCTAAACGTGGAGTGATCGAGGGATGGCACCCCGTTTCTCAGATGTTTGGCCGAACCTTACTCACGATCACCGACTTTGCTGAGGTCACTTTTTCAAACTTTCCCGTGACTGAGTACGCTTATCCTGAAATAGTGCGGCTATTTGATGAGGGTGATACACCCGCTGCCAGCGTGCTCGACGTTTGGCTTGATGAGCGCGTTATCATTACACCGCACAACCAGGTCAACCAAGGGGAGCGGATCGAATTCAAGTGGGGCGGCAACCATAAATGGAGCCGCGCTGCGATGGACTCACCACAAGCTAAAAACCTAATGTCAAAGTTATCTAAAGAGGAGAGGCAGTGCGTGGTGAATCACCTATCAACTGGGAGACCGACAAAATGATCAGTGAGGACCGACTTCAGGATCTGATTGTGTACGGATCCTGGCTTCTAGAGGCGTTGTTTATAGTTTGGCTTTTTTGGTTTTTATGGCCTTAGCATAGGAGACGCAAACGATGGGAATGCAGTACGTAGTGTTGACCAGGTCAGACAAAATCCAGTCTGACGTATGCCTCGACGACGATGGCACCATTCAGATTAATAAAGACCAGGCGCAGGTGTTCAGCCTGGATGAGGCTGAGCGCGTGGCTGATTTGTTTGGGGGGTCGATTATGCTCTATGACAACTTATTTCCTGAGGATGATCTGTGGGGGGATGAATGATGACCCTGGACGATATGAAAACCGCAATCCTCAACGATCGCAGCTGGACCACATGCACTGGGGCAGACGACTACGATGGCTATGTCGACGATTGTGGAACCTCGCACGCTGTCAGGTGTTCCCGATCGTGGGACGACTTAGCTGAGTCCGCACCCCCTAGCTGGCTTGACGCTGTTCTCAATAAGTGCCTCCCCTCGCAGGTGTGATTATGGACCTTTTCAACTATTTCAGCCTTGAGCAGTGGCCCTTGGTGCCCCTTTATGGGGTCCAGGGGAACCGCTGCGAGTGCGGCATCGCCAGCTGTACCTCACCAGGTAAACACCCACGACTAAAAGCCTGGCATCGACGCCCCGTGGTGGAACCCGGCAAGGCCAGGAGGTGGATGGGAGCCAGGCCCTCCATGAACTGGGGCATCATATTACGCCCCACAGGGCTCATCGATGTCGAGTACGACACATCTGAGGGTGAGCAGACAGCCACAGAGCTGCTAGGTGACTCCCTGACGGTGAGCTGGCGATCACGTCGATCAATTCACCGGCTCTACACCCTGCCTCCAGAGCTGCACAGGTTGAGCCTGACCGTGAGGGCCTGGCGAGGTCTCGAGATCCGCACAGGCACCCACTGGAAAGCCTGCCAGTCTGTGATCCCACCATCGACGCATTACACAGGCAGCAGATACGCCTGGCTGGATGGGCTCAGCCCGCTCGAGGTTGAGGTCGCTGTGCTACCTGGTGAGCTGTGCGGGGTCCTCAGCGCTGCTGGCTGATCCTCATTTTTTTACCTGCTCAGCAAACCAATCAGACACGCGATTTAGATACTCTTTGCGGCCGTTACAATTACACGTCGGGGCCAGCCCAAAACGCTGCTTGCAGGCCTTGACTAGGTCGGGCGTGATTCCAATCGTTTTGAGTAGCTTCTCTGTCTTATCGCCTAGCTTATCGCCTAGCTTATCGTTTTCGCTGCGGCATTTCCTCCGACACTGGTCGCAGATAGCGCAACTTTTTGCCGGAGTTCCGCAGTGGCTACAAACACACGTCCCGTTTATTTTTTCAAAATCACAAAACGTCGACATTTACGAAATCTCCACAGACATTGTGATAGACCCATGTTCCGGAGGATCATAACAAGGGATTGAGTGGATTTTGGACCAGTTGGCGGCAATGAATGTTGACGACGAGCCGGCAACGTCACATTCCCACTTGTAATTTTCGCGGGTCACTCTATTGCCGACGTAGTAATATTGGTCTTCACGCCATGCGGTGTGTGAGCTAATCATGTCGGCGCATGTTTCGTTATTTTGCGAGTACACGCCATCATTGTACTCCGCGGTATAATATCCGCCCTGCGCCTCCCAGTCGGCGCCATCCGTTGCGTCACAATGCCACCCAGATTGCGACCAGTTGCATAATTGAGAAAACCGGTCGCCAGTACACATCCCGGAAAAACCGCAATAATATTTATAATGCGACGAGGTTCCGTCACCCAGTGCCCAGTACAAGCTGCCGGCCGAATGGTCTAGAGTTTGTGCCATATTCGTCGAGCCCTCTAGTGGCCACGGACACGGCGCGCTATCCCCGCCCTGGAATACGGGAACAATTTGCTCTGCTTCGGTGTCTTCATATAAAACGGCGCTTTGCGTAGATTCTCCGCTCAGTGGAATCCGCCCTCCAAGGGACCTAATTTCTTCCGCGTCAGGGTAAAAGTCGTCCGGCCACTCCGTCATCGTTAATTCTAGTTTAACATCGGCAACAATTCGTTTCGTGGATTCCGGCTGGTCGTCGTACCCTTCACCTAGACTGTGCCAAACTAGTTCAACGATTAGCTCCGCTTTAAGGACGCGCACTTGTCCCGGTGCCATTTCGCCCCAATCGGCGCCGTAACCGCCACCGCTGAACGTGCCGGGCGTCGGGAAATATCTCGTAGATTCTGGCGTGGTGACCGTGTGGGTGCCATGGGTGTAACTAGTTTCGGGGCGCACGCGCTCCTGCCAATTACGTTCAAGCGATCGATACACCTTCCCGTCGTGATAGACATATCCGCCGACATCGTAACCATTCCACGGCCCGGAAAACGAGCCGGCCGGGTCGCCCGTGATGGTGTCGGTAGATACCGCGACTTTTCGCGGCGGGTTCTCGCCGTCGACGTAATCAAACTGCGTCCATGTTGTTGCTGGCAGAGTGTCAGGCAGCTTATAGCCGCTGAATAAATGGTTTATCCCGTAGTGGAAACCCCAAGATATATCCGATGATCCAAAGGCATAATGGTGGTGTCCGAATTCGCCACTATCGGAAATAGCAGCCGCCCCAGGGCCGTCTCTATAATACAAACCCTCGCTGTCCCACTCCGACAGCAATCCGAGAGTACTCAACGAACTGTCCGGCGTGCAATCATTTATATTTTCCATCGTGCCAAGATAGTCGCTGCCTGAGCAATCGGACACCCAGCAAGGCACATCGGCAAAGCGACCGACCCGAAAGGGGTAGATATAATTTGGTGTGCAACCGGGTTGGTCATCGTAGGTTAGGCCGGCGCCAACTTTCAGGTCGCAAAACTCATAGATGCGGTCTCCGTTCGTCTGGAGGCATCCCGTCTCGGTGAGGCCTAGAGATTCCGCGACATCTAGCACCCATTTGCAAGGGGAAACCTTATCTTCGGCCGTTAAAATCCAAGTCCCATTTAGCGAATCGCATCCACCCGTTTCACATTTCTGGTAATCCATATTGGCGGCGCTATCGTTTGCCGAAATCCCGCCAATGGTCACCACCGCGTCTTGCGGCGATAAGTCCGGGCAACAGGTGTTGACGTGCGGGCCTGGAACCGGAGTTCCGCCCTCCCCTTCAGTCGACCAATTTTCTTTGTCTGTTCCGGTCAAGGTGTACGGCGAGCGCGTCTCCACGCACATATCGTCGACACCGTCACCATCTGAATCGTAATTGTCGGCGGTAGGCTCGTCGCAACATCCACAACCCGAATACCGGCTCGGGATACACTCCGGGCAACATTTATCGTTAATCACCGGGCCTTGATCGGGCGCCGGCCCGACCTCATCCCAATCACTAGCGCGGAACTCATGCGGGGAATGTGGCGGCACATCGTTTCCGGTGCTGCTGATCCATAATTTATCGTTATGAATTATTTTCGATCCCGCCGGCCGGTGCGCGTTGGTGCCGCCTTGATATGCAATGCGCAAATAATCGGTTGGAAAGTGGTCGAAATAATCTCCAGGCACATCGGACAGAGGAACGTTGCAAGGATGTACTAGGCATCGAGTCGACTCGATAGATGGACCACCCTTCCAGTCAAAAACTGTTGGACGATAAGGTGGCTCCGGCAAATGTACGAGAAGGCGCCACGCCGTCGACACGATTGGCGTTCCCGCCGGGACAACAAATTGACCACCTAGCGCAAAATAGGTTTTCGGCGCAGAGGTTGTTGTATAGGTCCCCGGTTCTTCGTCCTGGTTGTCGGGGTCGTACAAATACCACACGTAATTTTGGCCGATTTTGTTTCCCGATTCGGTCGACGTGAACTTGGATTTTACCAATGAGAATTGTTGGTATTCGCCGGCGTCGGCTTTTGTTGAGTCCCACGCTAAGACCGTCGAACCGTTGCCCGCGACACCATCCCAACGCTTCCCGGCCTCGTCGACCGTTTCCAAGTGCAGAATTCGGTGGTCATAAGCGGGCGGAGTGCATGTCTTGCAGTATCCCCCGTCCGCAATACTAAAGTAACCATGAAGAAGCGGGTCGGGATATCCGTCATGCTTCAACCAATACTTGCCCCGCCCATAATCCGATTTTCCGCTGTCGGCTTGGTATCCGCTAAACGCGCCACCCCCAGGCCCCTCAGTGCCGTAAATTGAGTAGGTCGCTCCCATATGGTTGACGATATACGGCATCGCGCCAACCGGTTCTGGGTCGCCAAACGTCGGTTCCGACCAAACTAAATAGAACGGCAACCGTCCGGCCGCGTATTGGGTCGGATTCCCAAGCGGTGGATAATGTAGCGCCGGCAACTCCGCAAAATCTAAGTGCAACCACTCATCTTCGTCGAATTCGCCACTTTGGGACCATGTGTCAGTTTCTGACATTGTGGGGGAGTGCCACACGTCCCCTTTATGGAAAACGGCGCACGTGTACACCGTCGTATTTGTCTCCGAATCCCACTGGAAGCACGCGCCGGTCGATGACTCAACGCCCGCCGTCCCCGTCTTATAAGTTTTTGACGGGTCATAAACTCGATCAATTATTTGTGCAACACCAAACCGCGTCGACGACATTACCGCGCTGGAGAAATCGACTTGCTCCGGGTAGATGATATCCGGGCGCTCGTGAAATTGTGGTTTGTCGGCGGCCATTTGTTTTTATTAAGGGTCGAACGGATTTCCCCAGTCGTCTTCGTCGAATGGTCCGGGTGGGTTGCCCTCACCGATGGCAGTTGTGTTTACGTAAATCGCGCCCTGATACTCGACCATGTCACCTACTGCATATAACGACGACGTGGAAAACTGTTGGTAATCGTTGCCACAATACTCGCCGCCCCAAATCGCTTGCCGCACTCCCGGCGGGTGGTAAAGGCTTTGCGTCGCGCCGGTCGTATAGCTCGGCAGCATTGCTAGATGTTCGTCAGGGTTCGCAAAGGTCGCGGCGTATGGCGGGACCTCGCCGGTGAGTTGGACGACAGTTCCTGCCGGTATCGTCACCTTTGAAATGTTTGTAGCCTCTTTGGCTAGATCCTCTTTGACCGTCCAAAACGGCCCTAAGCACGTCCCGCCCTCATCACACGTTACCGAACCTGGGTCCCCTGGCAATGACACGGTTCCGGCGTTGTCACATTCATTATTTGAATCCACGTAATCGCCGCACGGGTTGACTCGCTCTAACAATCGCCCGCCGTAAATCACGCGGTCGCCTGCTTCGTAATCATCGTCGGAATCGTGATAAACGGCGGCAGCGCCTTCGTCGTCCCACGCCGACGCGTCGAACGTTCCCGTTTCCGATTCGCCCTCCCGCAACTTATAAATTATTCCTTCATGTATCACGCGTTCGCCTTCGGTAGAATATGTTTGCGACTCGATGTAAGGCGGGTGGCTGTCTGGCCTGCTGTCTTGCAGATCCCAACACGATCCGACCAGCTTCGCTAGATACACTTTGCCGGTTCCAAGGGAATAGCATTCCCCCGTGCCTTGTGCGGGAACTTCCAGCGGGGGGATGTCTTCGGCGACGACTCCCCACGCCAGTAAATCATGGTCGCAAGTCTGATCGGGCAGTGGGCGACAGTCGTACCACGTCAAAACGCCGTCTACGCCGTTGACGTAATGCCCGTCGCCCGGCGCGAACATCATACCGTGCGACCAAGTGACCGCGGCGCCCTCTTTATTTAGCGTTTTTTGCCGCACACCGAAAGCGTACGCGTCGAACGGTTCGACCTCATCCCACGCCGCATCCACTGCCGGGTCGTTATTTTCATCCGCAACAACCGCCGCGTTTGCTTCGTACCGTTTCGCGCCGATACGGACATTGTCGCCAGCGTCGTAGTCATCCTCAATCGAAAACAATGGGACCGCCGGCACGTTTCCGCCGGCACGGTAACGGCTCAGGCGTGAACAATCGGTGCCGAGTTTTTCCCATCCAGTCGTATCGTCGTGATCCCACGCGCCCGGCGCGTGGTTTGCCGTAGCAACCCAAATCACAGGCTGATAGTCGTGTTCGGCAACATTCCAACCGCCCGCGAATCCCGGTTCCCCGGTGGCGTCTCCGCTGGTCACCTCCCATAGTTTCCCGCCAGTTTGGTCGAGTCCCGGCGCCGGGTGCGCGACTTGGTCGCCCTCCGAATAAGTCGTTCCCGATACCCACGCCGGCGCCGAAACGGCGACCGCGTCGGGATTGTCTGCGCTGTAGCTTCTCAATGCGGAATGGTAGTTTGGCGATTCCGCCACGTCGTTCCCATAAACGTAGGCTGACGACATCGAATACCGGGGAGGCGATTCCGATGGCTTGACGGTGATGCAGCCTGGCGTAATGTTTCCAGACTCATATTTGGCGGCAGTCCCGCCGGTTGAAATGCCCAGCACGCATTCCCCGCCGGATGATGCGGCGCCCGCCAGATTGATCATCGCCCATTTTTCTCCGGCGCCGCTCTGTGCTGGCACTATTGGCACCGCTCCCGCTGAGGCGCTCACTAATTTAGTGACATCACCATCACTGATTTTTGCCGTTGTGTGGCTGGTGTCTGAGATATCGACCCTTGCAGATACCCATCCAACAGCTACACAGGGGCCAATCTTACCTACTGCGATCGGCCCCAGTGCAACCACAAACCGAGCCTGGTGGATATCAGAAACTGGAGCCACTCCCACAAAACATGGGTCAGCGTCTAGAAAATGCCCCTCATTGTCGTCAGCATCGACCACCACCGCACCCACCCCGAGCACACCACCCCTAGGCACCTCTGCGGTGTGGGTATTCTTGACCCGCACAACTGCGACCTGCCGCCCAAAAGGATCTGGGAAGGGTTCTGATGTCGTGAGTTGCCCCTGGTTATTCAGGACATCAATGATTGCGTTATGATAGCGCGCACTCTTGATAAGGTCAGTCGGGTCCCCTGGTGATACCTTGCCGAAACCGGTCACGCTGTGATACCTAACTGGGTTGGAAAGTCTGCGGAGTTATAGATCGACTCTACATAGGCCGCTTTTGGTTTTTTGGCGACATACTTGGGGCTGGCGGCAGTGTCCTCATGATCCTCATAGAGAACCCAGAGATGTTCCCACCCGAGCTTGTCGATACCAGTGATCTCTCCCACTGATAACCCTGTCGCGTTTGGTTGTGATTGAAATTTAAAAGCGAGCTGAAAATCATCTTCTGACCGCTTGGATCCTGATACCCCCATGAACAGCACCTCTCCTGCTGCCCTGCCTCTCCATGTCGCATTATTCACGCAACCGACGCACGCCTCGAGCTGCTGCACAAAAGCATTTGTGATGTTTTCGATTGGCTTGTACTGTGTAATTGTAAAGCTGAGCGATCCAATCACCTTATCGCAGCCCTGAAAGGTTTTGCCGTTGTACGCTATCCCGCCTTTAAAGTCTGGCGCTGTGTCGCTGCCAATTCCCTGCTTACTGGTTGTGCCTAGGCTTTGTGTGATCTTGGTGGTCTGCGGTGATATATCAAAAGTGACCTCCTCATCATTTTTTTCTGGCTGCTCGCGCTTTTTAGCCTTCCCCCAGTTGGCGGTGGCAGACCAGAGCCCATCACCCTCCTCGCTCTGAGAGATGTCTACCGATTTTAGGATCAGGGTGCCTATCGTGCTGCCGCTGATCCCTGAGAATTGTGAGCTTGGTGGGTAGGTGACGTTTGTGGCACTCGAGAGCGCCGCCTCAATCACGCTGATATCTGTGGAGCCCTCGATCACATACTCACGGGTCTCACTCGGTGACTCATTGTAGGTGCGCTTTTGTCGGCGCTGCTCATAAACTCTTATGTGTGGTTGTCCGTGTGGCATGATCAGGCCCCGATAGTTTCGCGGTTTTGTTTTTCGCTATTGTCGGCGGTGCGCTCATTGGCTCTGAGGTTGCGCTCAGCGATCGAGGTCGAGCCCTGCATCAGTGACTGGATCCCGCGCGCGTTGCTCAGTCCAATCGATGACCGACCACCAGCCTCAGCTGCACCCATTGCCGCCCTATCTATTGTCGGGCTATCCTCGAGCTCCTGCCGTTTTTTCTCGCTGGTCTCTGTTGCCTTGAGCCAGCGCTCAGTTGCTGCGGCTTGCCTCTCCTGCGCTACTGTGAGCCGCTTCTCGCGCTTCTCCTTGGCTGCGTCACGGGTGCGATCAATGTCCTGCTTAAAAACGTCTTGCTCCTGCTGGATTGCTTCGCGGTCCTCTTTTCTCTTTGCTTCAGCGTCAGCGATCGCGTCATCCTGGTCCTCATTAAAACCTGCCACCAGTTCCCGCTCGCGTTTCTCTGCCTGGTTGAGCTCGACCGAGATGTCAAACTCCTCACCCGTTGCAAACTCCATTGCCTTTTTCTGTGCCTTTAGAACCATTTTGGTAAAAAACGTCTGAGCCTTAACAAACCCTGATTTAATGTCAGTGGTCATTTTGCTCCAGAACTTGCGCATGAAGGAAACCACCTCGGCCCATGCGATTTTTAGCTTGCCCCAGATACCAAACAGAAACGACGCCACCCCCGTCCAAGTTGTGGTGTAGATAGCCTGCGCACCCACCCAGATCGATTCTAGCGCACCAACTCCCTTCTCCCAGATCACTCCCAGAGTGGCCCAAAGGATTTCAGCGGCTGCGGTCATATCACCAGCCTTGAGCGCATCAGCGAGCGCCCCAAACGTGCGCATTCCAAAATCGCGCAGCTGCTGGAAATACTCCATAAATTTTTGCGCAAACTGTCGCCCGATATCGGTGCTGGTGATCAGCCAGGTCCCCAAAGCGGCAACGGAAGCGATCAGCAGCCCGATAGGTGACAGCAGGAATGCGACCGCACCCAGGACGACCCCAATCGCAGTGGCAAGCCCAGCGGCTGCAACCCCCGCGATCGTAAAAAACAACCCCAGCCCCATCAGTGCCCCACCAATTGCACCGATCACCAGGGCAATTTTCGCAACCATTAGAATCACGGCGCGATTTTTGTCGACCCATTTTAAAATCCCCACCGTGATATTCTGGACGATTTTTAAAAAGTCCATAAACTCACCAGCCACCGACGCACCAATCAGAAAAACAAACTTTTTAAACTGCTGCACCGTTCGGTTGAAAGCATCTGTGAGCTCAGCCGCTGCGCTCACGTCCTCCTTAGCCAGTACGATCCCCAGATCCTCTGCCTCCTGCATCAGGGCATTGATACCGTTGGCACCATCATTTAAAAGCGGCAGCATTTTCCGGCCTGAGTTACCAAAAATAGACATAGCAACCCCAGCGCGCTTAGTGGGATCCTCGATCTGTGAAATCCTCTGGGCAATCAGCTTAAACTGTTCCTCAGGGCTGAGGTTTTCCACATCTGCCAGCGTCAACCCTAAATCAGCCAGAGCCTCATTAGGTAGGCTGAGACCTCTACCAGCGTCGTAGATGGTCCGCTGCATTCTAGAAATCGTTTTTTCAAATGTGACGATATCCTGGCCGGTTTGCTGACTCGCAAAACTCAGCGCACTCAGAAACTCTGAGCCCATCCCTGTCCGCTGGGCTATTTTGTCGATCTTATCGCCCATCGCTGCAAAGGCTTTCATCGCACCACCAAAGCCCGCCAGCATCCCTGCACTCACTGCAGACATCTTGGCCCCAATGCTTCCGACAGTACGACCAAACGACTTGAGTTTTGCGCTCGCCCTCCCTAGGCTTTTGCGGAATTTCCCATCCGCAAGCGAGAACTCTATAAACGCCTTGCCAACTTTTGCGCCCTTAGCTGCCATGTGGTGCCTCTACGCTGCAGGCATCGAGCACCCTGATCGACTCCCTGGTCGAGAGCGCCTGGCCTCGCCTGCGTTTGCGCTGGTTTTTTCGGTAGGGGTTGTATTTTAAAAAGTCTTCCGGTTTGCGGCGCTTGCTTGAAAAATTGGGGCTTGAGTTAAACACGATCTGACAGATAAACAGGGTCTGATCCCAGCTCTGTTCACCTCGAGCAGCCGCGACCTGGTCGAGCTCACGCAGTGAAAACCGCCAGGGCTCGACGCCTGCCTCACCTGCCAGCCGCGCGACTATAGGCCAGATCGTTTGATCTCTTGCCTCATCTGGTCGATCAGTTTCGTCTGCAGATCGTCGCCCGTCACCCACTCGCTGATCACCTCGCCTTGTGCCTCCTGAGCTTTGCGAGCTGCTGTCATCGCGTTCCTCACTGCCCCCCGCATTGGGGCAGGGGTAAAATTTACGATGGCGCCCCCGATCGCATCGACCGCCTGGTCAACAGAATCACCATCCAGCCGATCGACAAACTGCTCTTCCTCGATCTTGGCCAGGTGCGCCTGCTTCTCGCAGAGGATCCACAGCATAGCGCCCAGCTTGGCAGGGTCGCTGGCGATCTTCACCATCGCCCCACCCTGCAGGTCGCCAATATCAACCCCGGTTGACTGCTTGATCTCCTGAACGTTGCCGATCGTGAGGGTGAGAGTCCACTCCATCCCCTCACGATCGTTAAACGTCGTTTTTTCCATCATCGGTAGAGCCCTTTTTTGGTTTAGGTTTTTTGGTCACCGTCTCGCCAAACGCCAATAATAGATTCTCAGCCGTGACTGATATCACGTCCCCCTCACCCGCAGCCTGGCAGGCGTCGAGGATCTCCTGCTTGATTTGTTTACTGTCCAAAGCTCACCTCCTTTGGTGGTTTATATCTAGCTTATAGTGGCACGTACGAGCCCATAGTCACTATTTGCGTGCCGTCTCGCCTCGATGTCAAATGAGCTCACCCCACCCTGGTCTGCAGTGAGCGCGCCGCCTAAGAGGATGCACTCCATGTGGTAATATTTTGTGCCAGTCACAGTGATATCCCCATTTGATACTGCCATATGTATCAGGTATGGGGCCAATGTGGTGGGGTCGATTGCTGAGTCGATCCTATCGATCAACTGCTGTGCGTAAGTGCTTTCAACGTCATTGAGCAGCGTGAAACTGATAACAGGATCCGCGACTCCCTGCAGGTGCCCGGTGGGTTGCCCGCGCTCTGCGACGGTCACATCTGTTTTTCCATAGTCGACGCTGATCGAATCAGCGGCGTTTATAATCTTCCAGTTTGCTGAGGAATAAGTTGCAATATTGTAATAGAGGCGAAACTCATCACCTAAAATGTAGCGCTTGGCCATTGGTTGTGCTCCTTAATTTAAAAAGTCTGTGTCTCTGATTAGGTTGAGAAAAAACTCAGTCCCGGCGACATACGCCTCACTGTTTTCTGTTGCAAACGGTCGCGCCTCATAGGTTGCCAGCGTCTCACCACCTCCCCACTGTGGGGGCAAGGTGATCATTTTCTGACCGCCAAAATTCAGCAGCTCAGGCACACTGACCGACCCGGTCCCAAAATCCACAGGACCCACCCCGACCCCGTCGATCATCCCGGCAGCGCCTAAAAAGTTGTAGACAATGGTGTCATGGATCCCGCCTTTAATGCGGTAGGGTGGCTCGCCTGGCCTGCTGTGCTTGCGCTTTTTGCCAGGCTTTCTCATCGATCGCTGCATCACTTTACGGGTGAACCGTCCGACACTGCCGAGGACCTTGGCGCGCTTGGAGGTGAGCCGCTTCTCGACCATTGGACGATCGAAAAATGCGTCAAAATCCATGGCGAACCCATCGCCCACCTTGAGCGCTTTGTTGCCGTTGATTGAGTAGGACCACGCTGATTTACCGGCACCCATTAAAGGACCCCCGAGTATGTGATCCCCAGCACGCTAAAAAACCTGTCCGAGGTTCGCAGCCGCTCTGGGTCATACTTCGTAATTGTGTTGGTCTCCTGCCAGAAAAAACCAGCCATCGCCTCAAACCTGATCGAGTCCTTAAGGCTGACGATAAAGTCCCCCATGGTCTGGCGGGTGACTCCGTCGTCCAGATACCGAGACACGAACAGCTGCACCACAGGGCTCACCAGCACAGAGCCTCTATCGATCCGCTCCTCAACCTCTGAGACTGGCACGACATAGCAACGGGTCCCGCTGTGCGGCTCACCAGCCCCCTCAAAATTGATCGTGAGCGCTGGGTCCTGGGGCGCTTCACACTGAAAACCAAAACCCAGATCCTGGGTGTTGATAAACACAGCGAGCGCGTCCGCGATTTTTTGCCCCGGATCGTCAGCCACTTACCAGCCCTCGTGATTTGGTGGAGACTCGCAGCAGCGAGCGGAAACCGTTTGACCAGCTGTAAGCGTCGTCAGTCTGAGACCCTGGCAGAATCAAGAACTTAATTTTCTGCCCCTTGATCTCAACGATCCACTGGTCCTTTTCTTTGGGCAAAAACCTCTCGGTTCCGAAACGCAGATCGTCGGGATCGAATAACCACTCGGCGTCGATGTCGATCGCTGGCACGTCCTCAATGAGATCCCCGACCGAGCCCGCCCGGCCAGGGATCCCCGTGATCTCGATCTCCTCAGCACCTCGACGATATACACCACGGTACCCGCTGAGCCTCTTAAGGCTCTCGGTGTGTATCCCCATCGCGTGCTCAATCGCGTTTACCATTATCTACAGCAAAGCCTCAGCGTCAGACTGTGCATCGGTGACGATGATCGGCACACCAAAAGCCTGCTCGGGAAAATTTGCGGGCTGACCGGATGGATTGGTCGCCGTTCTCGAGCTTTGCAGCTGCTTCTGTGACCGTCGACTCATCACAAAGTGAGTAGGTGGCGAGCCTGCAGGGAACTTGCTCAGGAGATCTGCGAGGTTGTCGTCATCAAGCGAGGCGCCACTGTCAGCCGTAACAGACGCAACCCGACCAACCGACCTGGCACCACCAACCTGCACACCAAGCCACAGCGTGCCTGGCGTGTAGTAAACCGGCAGATTCTTTGAACTGCCATCTACAAAATTGTTGACCACGGTATCGCCAAGTGAGAGCGCTGGACCATCACCCTTAAAGATCCCGGTCACGTCATTTCCACCGAGCCGCACACCCCACACACTGGAGCCAGTATCGGCTGTCGTGCCACCCGCATCGATGACCATCTCATCAGCGGCTGCATCGAGTCCGGTCGAGTTTGCCAAGCCAGTAAAGCCAGCAGCATCTCCGCCCACCGTGCCACCGATGACCTGCTGCTCGAATTTAAATAAAGCAGCCTTGAGGTGCCGCAGCCCTTCCCGTGCGATATAATTCTCACGGCCCTTGGTCCAGGAGTCAGCGACAGCCTTGTCAACCATCCACGAAAAATCGAGGATCTTGAGGTCGACCGTGACCAGGGTGTCGTCTGAGCTGTCAAAATCTCGCCCAGCATTCTCAGCGCGAAACCCGACAACCGGCGCGCCGGTCTCTTTCACGTACTTGTGACTTGAGCCGTTGCTGCTTTCCTCCATGGGGAGGGCACTGATCAGCGGCGCGCTGTCGAGTAAATCGGAAACCTCTGCCGAGCTAATGTCTAGCCCGTCACCAATTAAATCAGCTACTGCATGAAAATCGTTTGCCATCTTAACACTCCTAAGTTGTTGCTGTGTAAGGGGTTACTATCCCCGCGTTTGTTTGTGGTACTACTTAAGCAATGCGAATTCTCGACGCAAAACCGCCCGGCTTAGCCTGGCTGCTGGTCGCGTCGTCGCTGTCAAAATCGATCGGCTCCTCCTCACCTAGTGGGACCTGGCTAACCGATTGTTTTGCTCTGAGCTGGTCGATTTCTCGTTTGAGCTCATCCCGCTCGAGCTTGGCACAGTCTGAGAACCGCTTGCCCTCTGCAAACCAGACAGCACCACGCGCCCCAAACTCCTTGAAAAACCGTTTTGCCTCCGATCGTGCGTCACTGGCTGCGACCTCGACCTCATCAGTCTCTGGGGTTTCCTCCTCCTGCTCGACCTCGAGCTCACCACCTACCACGACCAGCGTCTCGGTTTCCTTAGTTTCCTCCTCGCTGGTGTCTGTGGTTTCCTCTTCTGCAGCTGTGTCGTTTTCGTTTTCTGCCATTTTTACGATCTCCAAACTGTGGGAACTTAAAAAACGTTGAACAAACCCACGCACTCGGTCTGGGTCGAGACCCAACCTGGTCGTGGTGGGCTGATTATCGGAAAGCCCCAGCGCAAAGGCTGCGACTGTTTCAGCTTCTTGAACCAGGTCAGCCTCACGGTGGAATAATCCCGCTGGATTGGCTGCTGGCTCATCGACGCTGTCCACCGCTCGCACTGCCGCCACCCGCGCGTGCTTGAGGTTGCGGACGTTGTCGGGATCCGGTGACACAAACTGACCATCCTCGTCAGTGTTGTCCTCGGCGAAAAACTCCACCTGCTCAGCGTCCAGATCAAACACGATCGACAGCCCATAGCTGTCGGGGCTGTCGTCTGCCATATCCATCAAATAGGTCGCCAGGTCACCATCAGGAGAGCTGTGACCGGCTCGCGTGAAATGCTGATCCGCGACGACCTGGTCACCGTGCAGCTCTGCGTCCATCACCCGACCTGTGAACTTGCCAAGACCGTCCCCGCTCATGCTGGGGTGGGTGAACCGGCTTTTCACGCCTTTATTGGCCTGGTTGATCTGCTCGGTGACTTGCTCGAGCATCTCATGGTCGACCCAAAGATCGTGCCCCAGCGCCTCGCCTCGAGTGATGACACTGACGCCACGGATCACACCCTGCGACCTGAACCCACCACGACGGTCGACCCGCTCGATCGTGCCCGTTGACTTTGCGGTCCTGAAATATTCCGGTTTATTCTCCAGCATCCTCAGCGCCTCCTGTATTGATAGCTGGATTGAAAGCACCACTATCAGCAAACGCCAAGGGGACCCCTTTTGACGCTGCGTAAGCCATCGCCTCAGCTGTTCTATCGATGTTCTCCTGAAACCTGGTGCCGACCAGCTCGCACTCCATCTGGGGATTACTGACCCCCATGGCGATCGACATCGCAGCCCCTCGCGCCTCCTTACTGGCATCCCACCAGGGAACGCCACTCGGCACAAATGACCACTTCAAAAACTCAAACTCGGCACCGCTTGGCAGCTCGAGCTCACCGTCAGCCACAGCGAGCCCTAAACGCCAGCGCAGCCAGTTATTTTGCAGCTGCTGTAGGTCTGCGATCTTGGCCTGGCAGCTTTTTTTGTACTGCAGCACCCCACCCCTGGAGCCGTAGAAATTGGTGTGGCTCTCGTCGTAAAATGAGAAAGGCAGGTCAAGACTTTTTAAGGAAACTTCACACATTAATTTTAAAAAGTTGACAGTCTCACCGCTTGGGGTCTTGCTCTCGATCACCTGGGCCTGCTCGCCTGGCAAGAGATCCAGCGAGAACATCCCCTGTGGCAGCGATAGCTCAAAATCAGCATCATTGACGCCATCACCATCTGCGTCCTGGGTAGCTGTGACCTGTGAGGAGCCAAACGGCCCCTCCATGCCCTCCCGCATAAACGCAAGACCGAACAGTTGCCCGATCTTTGCCTTGGCGAGTGCGTACTCATACGCCTCATAGGTATCCCTGAACCAATTGAGCCCCGCAGCGATAGGGCTGATACCTCTCACCTGGTCGTATCTATCAAAGCAGGCATGGTGGAGCATATTTCTGCTACTGACCACGCGCTTGAGCTGAAAGTCTGAGCCTCTGCCACGGTCACAGATAGCGTAGGCTGTCGCGGCTCCTGCTGCGTTGACCCGCACCCCGTTGTACCAATCCTCGGGATCTGCCCCGCCACCTGGCGAGCGTACCCGGTCCCCTTCGATCGCCTGAATCTTTCCCCGGTTGCGTCCTGTCGGCGCTAGCTTGAGCCAGAAAACGTCACCATCCTTGATCCGGCAAGCCTCAGCAATACGCACCGCCCGCCTAAAGTCGTGCCGTCGTGCAATGTCAAACCGTCCAGGCGCGCTGATCCGATCGACAAACTGCTCGAGGTGCCGATCGTAACCGGTATCCCCGGTCTTGCTTTGAAAAGTGAAGGTAGCGACATAGTCCAGGTGCTTACGAATAGCCCAGGCCACTATACTAAAGTTGCGAGCCAGGTCTCGAGTGGTCGCGCTGAGCATGTCGCGCTTGCTGCGCGTGGCGATCCTGTCCTCGTGGCGCGTGGTTCGCTTTGGTGCCGTCCTCCTGCCCCGGTCCTCGGTGGCATCGTAGCCAAACATTCGCAGAGCTGATCCAGCCAAACCCATTACCAGGACCCTCCCAGCAAAGTGCGGACGGCGACGGGTCGCACCAGTGCCGACTGCTGCAGAATTCGCAGCTCTGAGAGTCTTTTTTTCGCGTGGTCCAGGTCAAACGTGGTCGATGCACCATCTGTGGAGGTGCTTGTCACCGCACCATTGACCAGCTTCTCGAGGTAGTCGATCTCTGCCGTGTAATCCTCAGACATAAAAAAAGCCTGCGCAAAGGGTGCAGCCTCTGCACAGGCAAACGGGAGGGGCAAGGGATCGAACCCCTCACGCCCAAAGTATACGCAGCCACCAGCAGGGCTGCTCGTTAGATACTATCTGCGGTAGTTGTTTTTTTGGTCGCCAGGTAGTGCCTGACTACCACAAACTGACCGCACACCTGGCATTGGCAGCGGACCCACTCAATCGATGAGTACCTCACCCCGTGGATCTCTCCCGGTGTGTTGCGCGTCAGCTTCTTGACTCCCTTGACTTGAGCCAGGTGAGTCGATCCACAGGTGGGGCAGTGCGGCGGGATCGATAGCGCAGCGGTGGGCTGGTAGGTTTTGTTTTTCGATCCCTTTGGCCTGCCTGGTTTGCGCTTAGTTTTTTTGGGTGCTGCCATCATTGCCGCCTGACTCTGCGTCTGGCTCTCCTTGGTGACGTGGCTGATCCTCCTGTCGCTGGTCTGTGCGCCTGGATCCCTGACAGTGACGCAGCGAGCATGGACCCGACGACACAGTCCCAGAGGTGGTTGTCCTGGCCGGGTTTTTTGTGCCATTCATAGATTGTGCGCGTGTCGTGCGTCGACCTCTTGGGGACTTCGCTCGTGATGTGGTCAGCGATCATCCGGTGGTTTTGTGCGGTGTCTTTATAAATTGTCAGTGATCCCCTCGATCCCACCTCCAGCCCGATCGCATCGTGGGCGCGTTTTTTCCAGTAGTTGGCGTCGTAGATACAACCCACCAGCTGCCGCCCTTTTGCTTTGGTGGGGACCCACTCTGGCCCGCACCTGCTGCCCAGCGACTGCTGCCACTGGCTGATCGGCTTATGGGTTGCCTTGATGCCTCGGCCATAGGATGGGGTGAGCACCGGCGCGTGCCGTGATTGTCTCAGGCACTGGTTGACCAGGGCACTCGTGCCGCCCCAGTTGGCATCTACCAAACAGCGCGCGATCCTCAGCGTTGCGCCGTCATCGCGTTGGTACTCCCTGCCGACGATCCGCTCGATCAGCTCTGTCAGCCCAGCAAAGATCACCGCCTCATCATCTCCTGGGTAGGTGCGCTTCAGGGTTTTTCTAGCGCTGCTCAGCGTGAAATACCGCCGCCCCTGCTCTGGCCAGGTGCCGTAGTCGATCACGTAGCCTGAGTAATTCACATCCCAGGCTGTGGTGACATAATAAAGCAGCGAGCCCTGCACGTCGATCATTGAGGTGATCGCCTGGCACTGGCTGGGCACCTCGTGCCGTTTGTATCCTGATTGGTGCAGCGCTACCTGGTCACTGGTGATCGGCGCTAGGTCAGCCACCTCAGCAAGTGGCTGGTTTTGGCACTCCGCAAAAAAAGCCTGTTCGTCTCGAATCTTTAGGTTCATCGCGTGCTGGATCCCACTGACCTCATCCTCACGATAGCGTGCAGGCCAGGAGACTTTGCCACCCTCATCCATCGCCTCACGGTGCTCGATATAAAACTTAGTCGCGGCTTGTGTGGTGCCCTGCTCCCTCAGCTCACTCTGGTATAGATCAGCGTAATTATCCCAGAGATCCATCGATGTTGGGAAGGTTTCCACCATAGACGAAACCTCACCCTGAAACTCGGGGTGCTTTTCACGGTCGAGCAGGTTGTGGGCCAGGTCCCCCTCATAAATTACCGTGCAGGGGATCACGATACTGATAGGCTGCTGTGGTCCTGCCAGGTAGGCGATGTCACCCGCGACGATTCGCTCACGGGTCTCAGATTGTGATGGGCTCTTGGCGCTTTCCCTGGTCTGTGGATCGTCGCAGATCGCCAGGGTGGGGCGCTGGATCACCCCATCTGGTCGCGTGTAGTTGAGTCCCCGGATCTCGCCAGTCAACCCGCTCACGTCGACCCGCGCGCCGCTGCCCAGCGCTACCTCCTCCGGGATCCAGCCGAGGGTGATCTGTTTCGCTTTCCACTCGATGTGCGTGTTACGTCCCTTGTACCTCTGCCCCTCTGCTTTGCGCGCTGAATTCTCCAGCGCCCGGATCGGCCAGGTCTCGCCAGGGTAGTCCTGGTGCAGCAGCTCGTTATGTTGGAGCTGGCTTTTGATGTTTCTGAGCCTGCGCTCAGCTGCTGCCTCACTTGCACCGATCAAAACCACATAAGGTGACCGGCCTGAGAGGATCGCCCACAGGACCGCCCACTCACACAGGGTGGTCTTTCCTGATCCTCTGGGCATGGCAAAACAAAACATTCCCCCAGTTGATACTGCGCGCTGGATTTTCTCGGCGGCGCTCCTGTGGTAGTCCGACCAGGGCAGGGTGTAGCTGGTGGGGAAATACTGTTGACAGAATACGGCATAAGACTCAATCGCCTCCTGCCGCCTGACTGGATCCTTCACCGCTGGCAGTTTGCCGATATCTTGACCGGCTGCGGTGGTCGCAGCTCGACGGGCTCGTGCCTGCTCTAGCTCCCGGCTGTAGGTTGTGGCATCCATAAAAACCGGCTCCATATTTGCGCCCTGTGGCGTTGCTGGGTTTGTGCTCGATGTGGGAGTCGATCTAGTGACCCCTGTGTCCTGGGCTTGATATGGGGCTCCACTGAACAAACAAACATTACCAGCCGTTTTTGCACACCTTCCCGGAGGGGGG